>OLGZ01000155.1_pt1 | contig 65093 bp, 59 predicted proteins | sample 1605981 | NCBI WGS metagenome assembly OLGZ01 (sample SAMN03283291) | human gut metagenome | biome: human-associated habitat; material: feces | host: Homo sapiens | place: Peru | collected 2012
TTAGTGTAAATAACATTGGTATAACTGAATATCCAGCATTATCTAATTTATGAGTGATTACCAAGTATCCGCCAATCAAAGTTAAAATTGCAAATACAAGACTTAAAATCAAAAATATTTTTACTTTTAATTTTTCTTTATTCATAACTTTTATATCTCCTTTATATATTTAGTTAATAGTTGTTATCACAAATACATTATCCGTTTTAAAATTTTCTTCAGTTATATCTTCGTTGTATAAAACCCAATATAAGTGATTATTATTTTTATATTCTGATGTATAATTAAATTCTTTCAATTCAATTATTCTATCAATTTCTGCTGAAAACTTATCTCTTGTATTATCAGTAACTATATATAATTTATCTGATTTCTCGTAATATAAAATATCTGTTAAGATTAAATCTCCTTCAACTTACCATAGCGACAACTTACTAGTTATCTTTAAATTTTTTCTTTAAATCTTTTGAATAATATATTAAATCAGTACAAATTAAATCTCCATCTTTAATTTCTTCATTGTAATTATCTATAAAGAAATTCTTAACTGTTTTTTCGTATTTATCGAACCCCTGCTTAACATAGAAAGGAATATTATTCTCTGTTGTTCCTACTAACATTCTGTCATATTTCTGTTTATAATTACCACATAATGATTTTAAAAGTGTTTTCGCATAACCTTTATTTCTATATTTTTCTGTTGTAACTATGTTTTTTAATTCTAATGTTTTCCTATCAATGTGCAAAATAACTGCAATAGAAATTAACTCATCTTCTTTTTTTAATGCATATACATCAGATTCTTGTAAATACTTGTGTATCATATCTTTTGAAGGATCTGCCTCTAAAAGTAAATCAATATAATCCTCTTTATTTTCTATTTTTTTAACTTGCATTCTGGGTTCTCTTGGTATCTCGTAACCATTGGGGATACTAGGTTTCGTGGCATTGCGGTTATAATATCTCATCTCCTCGCTAAATATACAGCCGCAATATTTTTGCATGTATAGCCCTAGGTCATGAGCTTTTTGATGACCTTGCCAAAAGCCAACTCTAAAGTCTCTATATAAAAAGTCTATTCCATATTCTTTGCTATATTGTTCCATTAATTTTTTTATGAAATCGTGTTTTTGATATATGCTATATAGTAATGTCGTTGTAACAGTATCATATCCATGCTCTTTAGCATATTCAAATGTTTTTCTTAGTCTGACAGGATAACAATAATTAACACACCTTGCATTTAAGTTTTTTACCGCTTCTTTGCAAAACTCATCTAAGCCATATTCTTCTTCAAATATGGCTTGTATATTTATTGATTTTGTATATTCTTTTAGGCAATCTCTACGCGCTTTGTATTCAGTATATGGATGTATATTGGGATTATACCAATATACTGTTGGCTCTATTCCTTCTTCTCTCAACTTGTCTATGCAGTACACACTACATGGTGCACAACAAGTATGCATTAGTAATTTCATTGCTAGTTTCTGCTCCTTTCAGTTTTATAAGTGAAATATTATAACACCAAATATAATGTATATAAGGAATATTAAACTATATAGACATATTATTTTTATTAATTTATCTTGACTATATTCACTCTTAGCCTTAATATCACCCAGTAACAATAACATTATTGGCATAATTGGAATAAAATACCTACCTTGTATTCCTTGTATTTCTGGGCTTTCTATCTGAGTCCACTGAACATAAAGAGAGCAGAATATTAACCCAATAACTGTTACAGTTATTATTCCTAATACTATTTTTTGTCTGTTAGAAAGCTTGTTTTTTATACTTTCATCAGTTAGTGTTACGAACATAGTTAATGCTATAAATACTATAACAAATGTAGTTCCATCTACCTGGTCTCCCCATTCTAATTGATTTCCAAAAGCACTTAACAAGTATTTATTTGAGTTGTTGTTTATAGTGTATAATACCATCTGACCAAATTCTATTGGATTTTTTATAGCTTCTAGTATCATTTGGCTTCCCGATTCTCCACCTCTCGAAACTAAGATACTAAACCCAAATATTAGCCATGTAATATTTATTATTATTGTCAAGAATATGACTAATATATCTTCTTTTATTTTTTCGTTTAGCCCACCATACTTTTCCTTTGGTATTACTAATATTAATAACACTAGAGGGAAATATACTATTTTACAACATGCTATTACGCAAGATAATATGCCAATAATTATCTTATGCTTTTTACTTAATAGTTTTATATCTTTATTAAATGCAAGATTTAATATATATGCTATGAAGAAATAACATATTGCAATAGTAAATCCATCAGAAGAAAGAGTACTAAATCCTTCTATAGCAATAGGTATTATCGAGGCAAGTAACAAAATTTTCTTACCAAATGGCATCATCTTTATAGCTTTATACAACAATATCACCGAAATAATAATGTTGCTAAGCCTTCCAAGATATATAAATATAACAGGGTTCTTTGTTATCAATTTTGCAAAAAACAGTCCTACAGTGGTGCCTGTATATTGAACTGGATTATAAATTGATGTAGTTGTTATTTCTACACACACTTTAACATTAGAATCTATTTTTTCGTTACATTTCAATATTTCATAATATGGTTTATAAATTTTACTACCTATTGTCTCAAATGTGTTATTAAATGCGGCTGGTGCCATAATTTGATTTCCAACTAATATTTCACCATTGATAATTCCATATTCTCTATAAAACTGAGGTGTTTCATCATGTCCACTTCCTAATGGTATTACTAAAGACATTATAATACAAAACATTGGAACAATCAGTAAAAAAACATTTTCTTCTTTTATGTCTGTTTTATCTAAAATATATGATGCGATTAAGAATACTATAATTTCCAAGATTATTACTAATGTTATTATCAAAAGATGTTCTTCTTTACCATAATATCCTAGCCTCAAATATATTTCCTTATCAATTTGCTCTCCATCCATAGTCGCTTTGGTTGAACTTCCTATGTTTTTAAAGTATGGCAAATATGGTGCATTTGTATTGTATGATACAGTTATTTTGTATAATTTATCTTTAGAATGTTTCTGCACATCAAAGTCAACTTTATATGATAGACTATATTGTAGGTTTTCAACTCCAACACTCTTCTCACAAATTACATTTCCAGTGTCTACTTCTTCAATTTTTATATTTATAATTTGTGATAAATCATAATGCATTTTCGGTTTTATATAAAAGTTAATGTAAACATATTTTAACCCATCATATTGTGAAGTAAACGTCTGTTCTTCTTTTATATCAGAATTTTCTGATTTTCCACTATAATCAAAGCGTATTAAATAATATTTTTCATTTCCGCTAAGTTTATACTTTGTAGTTTCCACTCTATATTTATACTCTATCAATAAAAATAAAAATATCAATACTATTCCAAATATTATTTTTATCTTTTTGTTTTTCATTATATATCCCCCTAGATTAGTTTCAATTTTTTACATTTTCTTAGCAAAACATACCTTATTCTTCTTGAAATTTTGTATTGGAACTAAACATACTGTAATTAATGCTAACAAATTAATATATAAAATACCTAATAATTGTGCTTCACTATGTAGTGCAAAACATCCAATATATGACACCTCTGCAGCATAAGACAAGTTTATTATTAATCTTATATTTTTTCCATTTAAAAACATTATTGTTGGAAATAACCATAATATATACCAAGAGTTGAAATTTGTTATTAGTATAAATGTGAATATATACAATAATGGATTGTATTGTCTTATATATGCCGAAAACGATTTTTTTTCATTCTTAACCAATAGTCTGATAACTGTATATACATATAGTACTGCAAATAATGCTAATAATACTGTTTGTAAGATTCCAGTCGCATATTCTCCAATTAAATAGTAAAATACCAACATTATAGATCTGTTATATTTTGCCTGTTGTATAAATAATCCTGCAAATATGTTCAAATCTCTTACATATATCGCATAAAAGCCTACTAGTATTACTATAAATTCCAGTCCATACAAAATGCAATACTTTATTTTTTCTGGTATACTTTTTTCTCTTACGTAATATAAAATTATAAATGGTAATATTAAGATTCCTAAGTATTTTATGGCTGTTGCCATTGCCACAAACGCAACTGATAATAGTAAATTTTTCTTTTTTGTAACAAAATATATTGCAAGTAATATAAATAAAACTATAAATATATCATTATGTACATTTGATAAAGACTCGAATAATATTGCTGGATTCAAGCCATAAATCATAACAAATTTCTTTTTATTGGTTATCTTCCAAATTAATAAGCAATTTATTAAATGAACTATTAGATTAGTCCCCTTAAATATAGCTAATGCCACATCAATGTTACCAAATGAAATACTGGTTAATATTCTACAAATTAAAGTCCAAAGAGGCCCATATACAACTGTTTCGTATCTCCAACAATTTGCGACTTTATTTTGCATTTGGTCTCTTACTTGATATTCATCACTAATTTGTCCAACTGATTTGTAATATGGGTTTTCATGATAGTGTGAATCTGACCAGCCATTTGCTATATATGAATATACGTCTGTACTCGTATACGGAATGATTAATGCAAATAAAACTGAAATTACACATATTGTAATAATTAAATTCTTTTTGTTTTCAAAAATCTTGTCACAATGTTTTATTACTAACATGTATAAAATAAACATTATCGACATAAGTCCAACGAAGCATATAGTATTTATTCCTTTTAGAAAGGCTGTATTTGGTATTTTAAAAACGAATGCCCACTGATAAATAAATCTATATATTGATTGATTTTTTATTAAATATATTATTGATGGCATTGAAAAACATATAGCTACAATTATGAATAGTGATAATACCCATTTTTTATTTTTCATATAACAATTATTCCTTCCCTACTTTTCTCAAGATCTACCATTTTATAATTGCAATTGGTATGATGCCCCAATATGTTTATATGCTGCTGGCAGTGGAACTCTTCCTCTTTGTGTTCTAGATATGAAGCCTATCTGTATTAGATATGGTTCATAAACATCTTCCAATGTATCTATGTCTTCGCCAACCGTTGTTGCCAAAGCCTCTATTCCAATAGGTTTTCCTTGATATTTTATTATCATAGTTTCTAGAATTTTTCTATCTATTTCGTCTAAGCCTAATTCATCTATTTCTAGTTTATTTAATGCTGTTTTTGCAATTTTTAAATCTATTTTACCATTTCCAAGAACCATAGCATAATCTCTAACTCTTTTTAATAATCTATTTGCAATTCTAGGAGTTCCTCTAGATCTTCTTGCAATTTCACTACTTGCCTCTTCATCAATTTCTACGCTTAATATTTTTGCAGACCTGTTTATTATTTTAATTAAGTCTTTCTCATCATATAATTCTAATCTATGTACTATTCCAAATCTATCTCTTAATGGAGTAGTAAGAGAACCTGCTTTTGTTGTAGCTCCAATTAAAGTAAATGGAGGCAAATTTATTCTTATAGATTTTGCCGTTGGTCCTTTTCCAATTATAATATCTAAAACATAATCTTCTAGGGCTGGATATAAAATTTCTTCTACGTTTTTATTTAAACGATGAATCTCATCTATAAATATGACTTCGTTTGGAGTTAAATTTGTTAATAATGCTGCAAGGTCTCCAGGTTTTGTTATTGCCGGTCCAGATGTAATCTTTAATTTTGCTCCCATTTCATTTGCAATTATTCCAGCAAGTGTAGTCTTACCAAGTCCTGGAGGACCATATAATAGAACATGGTCTAATGCTTCTTCTCTCTTTTTTGCAGCTTCTATATAAACTTTCATACTCTCTTTTACTTTAGTTTGTCCAATGTATTCTTCTAGTAACTGAGGCCTTAGAGTAGTTTCAAGTGTTTCTTCATTGTTATCTTCAATGCCTGGATTCATTATTAATTTTTCCTTCATTATAATATGCCTTTCTAATAGTTTTTTATTATTTTGTAATTTCCATATTCACTCACAAAAGTGTTATCTTTTTGTAATTTTTCAATGTTTTCTGTATATGCTTTATGGATAACTACTATATATTTTTCTTGTCTATTAATCATATCTATTATTTTGTCATCAATTTTTTCTTTCCAAAAATTATAGTTTAGGAAAGATGAAAGCGACGAACTTTTAGCATTTGGAACATAAGAATTTTGATTTTTTGTATCGCACAATTCATATGGTGATGTCTTTGTCGCTAATAAAACATATATGTATGGTTCACCCACATCATATGTTATATAATACTTATTCGCATCTTCATTACTAGAATCCGACTCAATTATTTCTGTTATCATATATATTTCTTTATTTTCGAAAATATTTTTCAAATTACGAATTTCTTGTTTTTCTACGTCAAAATATACAATTTCAAAATTAATAAATAATATGCAAAGCACTGATAATATAATAGTCGGTAGTAAGTATGATTTCTGGCACATTCTAATTATGCCTATAGTTATAACATATAATAAAGGAAAATAGATTGCATTTATTCTATTTATGCTTGTTATTTTCACTGTAATGTTAGTAATATATATAACAATAAAAGATACAGTTATGAAGCCATTAAAACTAAATTCCCTCTTTTTCAGACTAACTATAAATTCTGATAATCCTTCAATTAATCCTACTATTAGAAACGGGATTTCAAAAATATATAAACTATATTTATTTAAGAATACTTTATATATAGATTTTGTTCCATATTTAAAAATATTAGAAAGTTGTATTTCTCCTTCTCTATATTCCGGTAATTTGGGAATCGTAAATATTCCAAAAGCAGTTTTTGAAACTAGTCCTTTATTTAATAAAATTAAATATATTAATGGAAGTGCTAATACAAGTATAGGAATTCCCATTAATATTATTTGTTTAATTTTTATATTCCTCATGTACAATGAATATACTAAATAAAAAATCAAAAATATCGGAATTATCATCCATGAAAGTGCATACGTATACAAAGTTATTCCTATTAGAATCCCAGCAATTACATAATGCCAGTTTTTATTTGCGGTTAATAGTAATAATATATCTAGCATTAACATTGGAGCTAATAAATTACAATCAAGCCCCCACCTCGATGCCTCAATGTGCCATGGGCATATAATTATTAAAAACGCATATAAGAGTGCTGTTTTTTTGTCTTTAAATTTATCTACTAGCACATACGAAACTATAATTCCCATTATAAAAAATATTAGTTCTGGTAACCTATACGATACAATATTGGCCCCAAATAGTTTTATAAACGGAATTGTTGAATATGCATATAAGGCACTTTGTCCACCTCCAAAATTTATAAGATATAGAGGCCATGTATTTAAATATCTATCAACTCCATAATTTGCAAGACAATATGCATCGTACGCTGCTCCAGCTTCATCTAACCCGATATCCTCTGGAATTTTCCCAAATTTATATAATCTTGTTATTGCCATTACAAGTATAAGTATGGTTAAAATCCATTTATAATTTTTATTTATAAAATTATCTTTTTTATTTTCTATTTCATTTATGGTATCTTTATGTAAATTGTGTTCCAACATATATCTTTGAACTATTTTTATTATTGCTATTGCAAAAATTACTACTATTGTTATTAATACTTGTGCTTTCATTTTAAATATGTTCCTTCCTAAAAAGACATAGTCAGTCTTATTTTCTTTGGTATATACTTGATTTAACTATAATCTCCTATTTGTCATTCATTTCTTTTTCTCCATTATATTCGTTTACTAAATATAATGGTCTATTTTTAGATTCGTTAAAGATTCTGCCTAAATATTCTCCCATAATTCCTATTAATATTATTTGCACTCCAGAGAAGAATAGTATTAATAATATTATTGCTTGGAATGCCTGTATTGCAGTGTGTGTAACTACTGCTTTTACAATTACATATATAAAATATACAAATAATGCTAAAAATGTTGGTATACTCAAATATGTAGATATTCTAAGTGGTGATGTTGTAAATGATGTTATTCCATCTATTGCCAAATCTATAAGTTTTTTATAGTTCCATTTTGTTTTTCCTGCAATTCTTGGATCTCTATCATATAAAATCTCTTTTTTATTATAGCCTATCCAGCTAAACATACTCTTGGAGCATCTTCCTGTCTCTCTCATTTTTTTAAGAGCATTTACACATCTTTTATCTAATAGTCTAAAATCTCCTGTATCCTTTTGTATTTCAACTTTTGTTAAACTTTGCAATACTCTATAGTACATTTTAGAAGTAAATTTTTTAAGCCATGTTTCTCCTGCTCTAGACTTTCTTTTTGCATATACATCATCATAGCCTTGTTCCCATAGTTCTACCATTTGTGGTATTAGCTCTGGTGGATCTTGTAAGTCTGCATCCATTATAATTACACAGTCTCCTGTTGCATAGTCAAGTCCTGCTATCATTGCTATTTCTTTTCCAAAGTTTCTAGAAAAATCTACATAAGAAATTCTGTTATCTTTTTCTCTTAACTCTTTTATCTCTTTTATTGTATTATCTTTACTACCATCGTTTACAAAAAGTAATTCGAATTCATAGTTATTCATTTCATTCATTATTTTGCTTACTCTTTCATATAAAAATGGAAGTGCTTCTTGTTCATTATATGCCGGTATTAATATTGTAATTTTTTTCATCTTATTTTTCCTCTTTCCTATTTGATTTTGTTATTTCTTCTTCATCTTCGTCTCTTAAGTGTAATATGTCTTTGTATCCAATCGCTACAATTGCAATTACCAATATTGCAAATGAAATTGCCTTCCACACTCCACTATCTAACAATATTATAGCAGTCATTCCAAATGTAGCCGTAATTCCGTATAAAATTAATACAGCTTGTTTTTGAGAATATCCCCTTGCCATTAATCTATGATGTAAATGTCCTTTGTCTGCTTTAAACACACCTTTTATAGATTTAGTTTTTGCAATTCTTCTTACTATTGCCCATAAGGTATCGAAAATTGGAAGTGCCAAAACCATAATAGGTGCTATTATTACTATTGCTGTATATGTTTTTGCAACACCTAAAATTGAAATTACTGCAAGTGCAAATCCCATAAAATTTGATCCTACATCTCCAATAAAAGTTTTAGCAGGATTAAAATTATATGGTAAAAATCCTACTATTGCGCCAGCAAGTGCTGTAATTAACACAATTGCAATTAATGGTGATTCATTAAGCGAAAATATTATTAAAAGTGATATGCAAGAAATTAGCGTAATTCCTGATGATAAGCCATCTAGTCCATCAATTAAATTTATTGCATTTGTTATGCCAACAATCCATCCAATTGTTAGAATATAGCTAAATACTTCGTTTAAAACAACACTATTTTCTTTAAATGGTATTGTAAAATTATCTATTAAAATTCCAGAACTTGTAACGCAAATTGCTGCAATTATTTGTCCAATTAGCTTTACTACTGGTTTTACTCCTCTTGCATCATCTATAAAGCAAACAACCTCTAGTACAAGCATTCCGTGTTAAGAAACCTATTAATTTTCTTGTTAAATTTTCTTGGGCAAAATCTATTTTTCTTTCTATATACATAGAAATTACTAAATATACTGCTGATATTAAAAAGCCAGAAATAACCGCAAGGCCACCAAGTCTTGGCATTGGTTTTTTATTTACTCTTCTGTCTTCCGGCATATCTACTGCACCAACTTTTTTTGCGATTCTAATTGTATATGGCGTAATTACAAAAGCCGTTATAAACGCTAGTAAAAACGCTATTGCTATATCTCCCCACATATTACGTAATTCCTTTCAGCTTATAATTTCTTGTATGATTATATCATATATCCAGTATTTTTCAATAAAAATAAGAAAATTATTCTGTATATAATTTGCCTTAAATCAACTAAAAAGAGGAAGCAATAATTATTGCCTCCTCTATAAACTAATGTAGTACTCTCTATAACACTTAATAATATTTATTAGAAAGATTTATATAATAAAATAGGGTTTTGATTTTATATTAATTCTTTTAATTTTTTATATATTCTTTTTGATTCTAAATTAAAGACATTATCACCTCCATTTAACAATATTTTTATTTTAACTATTTGAATAGGACGTTTCATCTTTCGTGTAATAAGTAAATACATAATATAAAAGGATTGTTTTAATGAAGTTTTTCTCTTAAATTTAATTAAGTTTATCTTAAGATTTGTGTCGATTAAAATCAATTATACAAAATAATAATATAATTTAAAAATTTTAGCTCTATTTTTCTATTATTTTTAAATTAATAATTTTTTCATATGTTTAATGCTTGTACAAGTTTTTTGTTTTATAAAACTGTAATTATAATACCACGTAAGTAGCTGTATTGCAAGCTTTTTCGTACGTCTAATTTCTACACGTTTTTACAATTTTTTCATGTGCATTCTTATTCATATTTTGTTATTTTCTTTTTCTCTTTTTTATTATATCTCTTGTAATTACATATGTAATTTAATTATATTTTTTATTTATCGTTGATATTCCCCACGTTTTAGAGTATAATATTAGAAGTTTGGAGGAGATTTTATGGAACGCATTGCAATTATTTCAGATGTTCACGGAAACATAACTGCACTAAATACTGTTTTAGAAGATATTAAATCTAGGAATATTTCTAGAATTTTTTGTCTTGGAGATTCTGTTACAAAGTGTGCTAATCCTGATAAGGTTATAGACACTTTGAGAGATGTTTGCGAAGTTATGATTTTAGGAAATTGCGATGCTGTAATCGCTCAAGAAAGTATAAATGCTAGAACTTTTTGGTCTAGAAAGAAGATTGGCGAAGAAAGAGCTGAATTTCTAAGAAATTTACCTGTTAGTCATGATTTTTATATGAGCGGAAGACTAATTAGATTGTTTCATGCTTCACCACAAAGTTTATCTCATATTTACAATCCTATGTATTTTAATGATGGTGCTCGTGGTGTTCCAGAACATTGTAATCCTATGGAACTTTTTGAAAATACAAGTTTTATTGGTAAAGATTCTAATTCTCCTACTCCAGATGTTGTGGGTTATGGACATATTCATACTCCAAATGTTTTGCGTATTAAAAATAAGCTTATTTTTAATCCTGGAAGTGTGGGAATTCCAGTAGAAATGAAAAATTCTAATTGTTTTGAAGAGTCTTGTAAATTTTCTACTGTTGCATCATATGCTATATTAGAAGGCGATTATAATTCTAAAAATTTGTCTGCTTTTTCTGTTTCTATTGTAAGAGTTCCTTATAATATTGAAGAAGAGATAAAAAGTTTGGAAGAATCAGATATTCCAAATAAGAAGAATATTATTGCAACCTTAAGGACAGCATGTCCATAAAAAATAATTTTATTTAAGTATATAACAAGATTTTATATTCTAAAGGAGGAATATAACTAATTATGAAAAATGACCTGTGTTCTTTAAAACAAATTTTAAGTAAATATGGTCAAGAACATTTATTATATTTTTATGATGAATTAGAACCAAATGAAAAAGATATGCTTGTTAATCAAATTAAGCATATAGATTTTGATGAAATTAATAGGCTTTATGAAAAGTCTAAATTTTTTACGAGAATAGACTCTAATAGAATAACACCTATTCCATATATTAATAAATCCAATATGTCTAAAGAAGAATTAGAAAAATATTCTGATATTGGAAATGCTATTATAAAAGGAAAAAAACTTGCAGTTATTACTCTTGCTGGTGGTCAAGGAACAAGGCTTGGCTTTAAGGGGCCTAAAGGATGTTATGAGATTGACATTCCACCAAAGAAATGTTTATTTGAGTTTGTGTGTGATAAGTTAAAAAATATACATAGCAAATTCAATGTTACACTCCCTTGGTATATTATGACTAGTCCTTCTAATGATGCAGAAACAAAAAAATATTTTGAAAATCACGATTATTTTGATTATGGCAAAGAAAATATTAAGTTTTTTATGCAGTCTACTTTTCCTATAATTTCCGAAAACGGCAAAATTATATTAGATAAAATTTATCATATAAAAGAAGGCTCTAACGGTAATGGCGATGTTTTTAAGTCTTTTAATGATGCTGGTTTAGTACAAGATTTAAAGGAAAAAAATATTGACTGGATTTTTATTGGAGGTATAGATAATATTTTATTAAATCCTGCAGATCCTCTATTTATTGGACTTACTGTTAATGGTAATTATGAGGTTGCAAGTAAATCTTTATCAAAAAAAGATTTAACTTCTTCTGGTTGGATTTTTGCAAAGGTCGATAATAAGCCTAGAATTATAAGACCAGTTCATTTATCAAATGCTTTTGAGCAGGATGAAACAGGTAAATATTTATATAATCAAGAAAATATGCTTGCTCATTTGTTTAGTATAACAGCTTTTGAAAAATTGATAAATAAACCTTTCCCATATCATATGGCTTATAAAAAGAACGATTTTATAAACGAAGAAGGAATGTTAGAAGTTCCAACAAAGCCAAACTCATTTAAGTTTGAGAAATTTATTTTTGATGGATTTATGTATTTTGATAGGCTCTTATTGTTACAAGTAAATGAAGAAGAAGAATTTGCCCCAATAAAGTCATTTACAGGAAGTCAAACTCCAGAGACTGCTTTAGATTTATATTTAAAAAATAATAAGTAACATTTATAAAAAAACCGAATAATATATAATACTAGTTTTGGTATTATATATTTTTTTATGAATATTGTTATATATGGAGGTTATTATGGCAAATATGAATTTTGATGAACTAATGAAAATGATTTCTAAAATGGATAAAAAAGAACTTGAAGAAAAAATGGCTCAAGCACAACAAATTTTAAATTCTAAAGATCCAAATGCGATACTAAAACAAATGAATAACAATAATAAGCAGTAGCTTTGTATCTTAAGAAAGGAACGTGGTTAATTATGGCTGATATGTCTGATATGCTAAAAAATTTTGCCTCTATGATGGAAGGTAAGGAAATTCCAGATAATGTTAAAGAAATGCTATCTTCTCTTTCTCAAAACTCTAATAATACTTCTCAGGAAGATACTGCAAATAGTTCAAATAATTTAAATAATGACAGTTCCTCTGATAGCAGATCTGGTAATACACAAATGCCAAATATAGATATTGACACAATGCTAAAAATGCAAAAAATTATGAGCTCTTTAAATAATTCTAGAAATAGCTCTGGTGCAAATTTACTAAGGGCATTAAAGCCATATTTAAGACCTAATAGGCAAGCCAAAGTAGATGAATACATAAATTTGCTTGGTATTGAACAAGTAATTGGTCTTATAAATAATCAAAATGGTGGTGATAAGAAGTGATGTATAATTACCCGTATTTTGGTCTTCCAAATTACATGAATTATATAAGAGCAAGAAACATTCCTAATATGCAAGGTCCTCCACCACCTATTAATCAAGTAGTTTCTCACAATATGCAAAAAAGTAATTCAGACTTTTGTGAAAATAGGACTATTCCAATTAGACCAGGTTATATTCCTAAAGCTCATTATAATAACGGTGTTTACGGTTTTCCAAAATCTGAAGTACATAGAAATACATATGAATATACAAATATGCAATCTAATAATTTTAATAAAAAAACTTTACCTCCACATATTCCTAAGAATAACTCCACTGTGCCTTCTCCTATTATAGATATATTTGGAATACAGCTTTACTTAGACGATATTTTAATAATTTGCCTAATATTCTTTCTTTTCAATGAACAGTCTACAGATTACTTTTTACTATTTACTCTTGCATTATTGCTATTAACTTAAAAAACTTGGTTTGCAATTTTTAATTACTGCATAGCCAAGTTTTTTTATTTATTAGGAAAGTTATGCTGACTTTTCAGAATAAATAAAATATTGCACAAAAAATTTATGAAATAAATTTTTGCGCACGAACAAATTTTCAGATTTGTTCTATTGTACATCTAATAAATCTTCTCGTTACTTCAAATTTTTAATTTTATAAAAAGGCACCAAGACTTGCTTAAGTACTAAAATCAAAAATTTTTAAATTTATTTTGGTTATTTATTTTCTGGTTTTCCTAAAAGTCTAAACATATTTTTCTTATATTTTTCTACTCCTGGTTGGTTGAATGGATTTACTCCAAGAATAGAACCAGACATTGCACAAGCAAGTTCAAAGAAATAAATTAATTGTCCCAAAACTTCCTCGTTTAATTCATCCATTGTAATTAAAATGTTTGGAACTCCACCATCTACATGAGCTTCTATTGTTCCCTCCATTGCTTTTTTATTTACAAAGTCTAAAGATTTTCCTACTAAATAATTTAATTTATCTAAATCGTCTTCATCTAAATTAATAGAAATATCTGTAGCAGATTTTTCAACCTTTATAACTGTTTCAAATAAGTTTCTTCTTCCTTCTTGAATGTATTGACCAAGTGAATGCAAATCTGTTGTAAATTCTGCACCAGCTGGGAATATTCCTTTTCCGTCCTTTCCTTCACTTTCACCATATAATTGTTTCCACCATTCTGTCATATAATGCATCTTTGGCTCATAATTTACTAATATCTCTATATTTTTTTCATCTTTATATAAAAGATTTCTCGCAACAGCATATTGATAACATTCATTGTATCTTAAGTCTAAGTCACAATATTTGTCTTGTGCAAATCTTGCACCTTTCATAAGTTTGTCTATGTCTATTCCAGCAACTGCAATTGGAAGCAATCCTACTGCTGTTAAAACAGAATATCTACCGCCTACATTATCTGGAATAACAAATGTTTCATATTTTTCCTTTGTTGCTAGTGTTTTAAGTGCTCCCTTTTCTTTATCTGTTGTAACATAAATTCTGCTTCTAGCTTCTTTTAAATCATATTTAGACTCCATTATTTCTCTAAAAATTCTAAATGCTATTGCAGGTTCTGTTGTCGTTCCAGATTTAGAAATTACATTTATAGAAAAATCTTTTTGGCTTATTAAATCTATTACGTCATTCAAATAATTAGGGCTTAAATTGTTTCCAACATAAATTATTTGAGGAGTTTTTCTTGTTTCATTATCTTGCATATTATAGAAAGTATTTGTTAAGCTTTCTATTACAGCTCTTGCTCCTAAATACGACCCACCAATACCTATAACCAATAACACATCTGAATCTGATTGTATTTTTTTGGCAGCTTCTTTTATTTTTTTGAATTCTCTTTTATTGTACTTTGTTGGAAGTTCAAGCCATCCTAAAAATTCGCTTTCATCATCCTTTTTTTCGTGTAAATTATTGTGTATTTCTTCAACTTTTTTACTATATTTTAATATGTTTTTTTCAGATAATCCTGTGTTTTCTAAGTTTAATTTTAATCCTAACATTTTAATTATCTCCTTTGTTTAATTATATTTGCACTACTATAATATATTAAAAAAAATTATGTTTCAAGTATTTTTGCCTAATTTTCTACAACCATTTTATTATTTAATATATTTCATACTTGCAGTTTTTAAGCATACTCAAAATGTTAACATATTCTTTATTATTTCGAATATATTTATTATGGACAAAGGAGAATTTTTATGTTTAACGTAACTGTTGTAAATATAAAAGGATTGTTAAAATTTTTGGTATTTATAATATTAATGTGTGGAATTATATTTTTCATTTATAGTTCTGTATCTTCCGAAAAACTTTCTAATGAAATTAATTCCAATGTAACCGAAGAAAAGAAGTCTAAATACATTTCTTTTATTTTAAATAAAACAATTCCAGGAATTGGTCAAATAAATGGAACAGATATGATTTTAAGTGAAACAACATACTCAGAAACTGGAAGTGTTGTGCAATTTTTATTAGCTTATCAGCTCCCTGCAATGAAAGCTTTAAGTCCTTTAGACACCAATAATTCTGATAACCCTCCTGTAGAAATCGCACAAAATACAGAAACTACTCCAGAGGTGTCTCACGCAGACACAAATGTTACTACAGAGGTAATTCCAAATAATGTTCCAAATAAATATACGGATGATTATAATGGAGTAGAAATTAAGAATGGAACGAATTATAATTTAACAGAAGATATTTTGAATTGTGATAATTTAGATTTTAATAAAAAAGATATAATGATTTTTCACACACACACTTGCGAAAGTTATACCCCAACAGAACAATATTCCTATGAAGAAACTGGTACTTTTAGGAGTACAGATTTAAATTATAGTGTTGCAAAAGTTGGCGATGTGTTAACTGAACAACTGCAGTCTTATGGTTTTAATGTTGTTCACGACAAAACATATCATGACTATCCTGCTTACTCTGGATCATATGGCAGATCTCAGGCAACTGTTAAAAATCTTCTTAATTCACACACTGGAACAGATATAATTATAGATTTACATAGAGATGCTATAGGCGATACCTCTTATGCTCCTTCTGTAAAAATTGGTGATGAGGTTGTTTCTCAGCTAATGTTTGTTATTGGAACCGATGGTGGTGGCCTAGAACATCCAAACTGGAAAGAGAACTTGAAATTTGCAATAAAAGTACAAGAAAAAGCAAATGCATTATATCCAGGACTATTTAGACCAATATTGCTACGAAATAGTCGATATAATCAACAACTTGGAAAAGCAGCCTGTATAATAGAAGTTGGAGCAACCGGAAACACTCTGGAACAATCAATGGGAAGTATGAAATATTTATCTAAAATATTGGATGAAGTATTAAAAAGCTTGTAACTATTTGGGTTACAAGCTTTATCTTCTTATTTTATTTATTCTAATTAATTTTTATTATTTTTCATTTTCTTCATTATCTTCTTTTTTATCCATCCAGTCTTTTCCATCAACAACTCTTGCAACTAACATTGAAGAAACCGAATCTCCAACTGCATTTAATACTGTTGCTGGTGCATCTATTATTGTTGCAACCATTGTAAGTATTGGCACTGCTGCTGCTGGGTAACCCATCATTGATAAAATCATCATTTCTGAGATTGTTCCACCACCTATTGGCACTGCTGTAACAAGTAAGTTTGCAATTAATGCAACTATCATAACTTGCCAAATACTTGCATTTGTTCCAAATAAACATACTAAAAACATTATTTTAAATACAGAACCTATTATTGAACCGTCTTTATGGAAACTTGTTCCAAGTGGTATTGTTGCTCCTGCAATATCTGAAGAAACTCCTATTTTTCTTGCAGCTTCTGTATTTGAAGGAATTGTTGCTGCAGATGAACAAGTAGCAAGTGCTACTGCTGTTGGCGGAATTATATTTTTCCACATTGCTTTTAGTCCTCTTTTTCCTCCTGCAATTAGTGCATATACAGAGTACATAACTACATAATATATTATTGAAACTACTGTATATATTACAAATGTTTTTGCATATCCTATGGCTATTGAACCACCAAATGTTCCAACTAAAACTGCAAAATAGCATCCAAGACCGATTGGCGAGTAATATGTAATTATTTGTACTAGTTTTAACATAACTTCATATGCTGAATCTAGCAGTTTTATTAAAGGTTCTGCCTTTTCTCCAGTCATTTTTAATGCTATACCAAATAATATTGAAAATACTACTATAGCAATTATATTTTCTTTTGATAATAATTTGTTAAAATCACTTACAGTAAGTACGTTTACAGTTCTTTCTAAAATATTTAGATCTTCTGTCTCTGTTGTTTCTTCTGTTTGACTTTGTTCTTCTAGTGACTGCATTATTTTTGTTCCATCTTCCGTGTCTACTAGTTTAAATGGATAAGTTGAAGCAACTCCAACTAATACAGATACAAGAGACATTACAACAAATACACATACTATTGTAATCATTATTTTGCCCAACCTTTTTGGTTGTTTTATTCTTGCTATTGCTGTGGTTATACTTAAGAATATTAATGGAACTATTACAACGAATAATAAATTTAAGAAGATATCCCCAAAGGGCTTTACGACAGCTGCTTTTTCTTTAAATACCACTCCTACGATGGCTCCAATTATTATCGCAGCTAAAAGTATAATAATTGACTTGTAAGTTTTTAAAATTTTTTTCATAATACTTTCTCCTTATAAAAGAAGCGTTATTAAGGAAATATAATTATATCTCCTAATTCACGGCTATTATACCTCTAGTTAATAAATATTGCAATAGTTTAATGAATATTCGTAATTTTTTGTTGTAGGTTAGTCAATCATTTGTCACAAATTATTTAAAATAAAATGAATATTCATAATTTTTTGTCATATTATTTATTATGATTAATTTTAGAATTTTTAAATTAAATTTTAGATTTGTTATTGTATTTATAGCACTTGCTACTTCTTGTTTTGTTCTTTCTTTTTGTTTTAACTTTGTTTCAAGTGTTAAAGCGAACGAAGCAATAAAACTTCCTATTATTATGTATCACAGCGTTTTAAAATCTAGAAGTGGTGATTATATTGTTCATCCAGAAACTTTAGAAAGTGATTTTAAATATATTAAAGAAAAAGGTTATACTACAGTTACAATTACAGATTTAATTAATTACGTTTATGATGATGTTCCGCTTCCAGAAAAACCTATTGTTATTACTTTTGATGACGGATGTTACAATAATTTAGGTTATGCAGTTCCGCTTCTACATAAGTACAATATGAAAGCTGTTATATCTATTGTAGGTTCTTATACAGATACCTACTCTGCCTCTGATGAAACAAATTTGAATTACAGCTATTTACGTTGGAAAGATATAAATGAACTTATTACAGATGGATGCATTGAATTTCAAAACCATACTTACAATATGCATACATACACAAGCAAAAGAAAAGGCTGCAAGAAAGCTTCTTATGAGTCTTTTGAAGATTATTCTATTGCTCTCACAAACGATATTACAAAACTTCAAAATGAATTTAACATAAATTGCAATGGATATGTGCCAAATTGTTTTACTTATCCCTTTGGCTCTATTTCTAAAGAATCTGAACCAATTATAAAAAATTTAGGATTTAAAGCAAGTCTTTCTTGCATAAGCGGTGTTAATTATATTACTAAAGATCCTGATTGTTTATTTTTGTTAAAGCGAAATAATAGAATTTATAATACATCCACACAAAGATTTTTTAATAAAATTTTAGAATAACTATATAAGAATACTTTTCAACATTTAATTGGGCTCTTTGCGTCTTCTTATAGAATTTTAAATTTGCATTAAATTTTCTTTCAACGTTTTCCATAATAAAAAGAAAAATGGTCAAATTATCAGACTTATTTCTGTCTAATAATTTGGACCATATTTTTATATATAATGTTCTATTACTAATGCAATTTTGCCTTTTTTAGTTTCTCCTAAAATTTCCTTTATCTCAAACTTTCCTTTTCCTCTAATTACAATTACATCTTTCTCATTTATAATCTTTGAATTTCTTGTCTCTCGTTCATAGTTTAACATTACTCTTTGTTCTTCTATTATTTTTGTTGCTTCTACTCTTGAACAATTTGCAAGTTCTGAAACAATATTGTCTATTCTTATTGAAGAAACTGTTATTCTTTTTTCTTCTTTTTTTATTTCTGGTTTTCTTATGTTGTTTATATTTAATTCTTCAATTTTAGCTTTAGAAAACCTTGTTAATTGTTGTAAATTATTTAATATATAATTCGCAATTTCTCTTGTGCATACAACATCTGCACCTTCTTCAAATACTAATATGTCTCCTACTTTTTTTCTTCTTATTCCAAGTTTCATTATTCCACTTAAATAGTCTTTGTGTTCATATTTTCCCTTTAATTCGTTTGGGAGTGTAATTCTAATTAAAGATACCAATTTTGAATAGTCAAATCTGTTATTTATAAATATGTCTTCACATTTGTCTGGGTATATTATTAGCATTGCCTTTTCTAGATTTTCTTCTGGAAGATAAAATATATAATTTTCTTCCTTTTGACTCTCTAGTATTTTCCTGCTTAGTTTCTGCTCATACATACTCAAAAAGTCTGTATTTGTTATTTGATTTCTTGTTTTTGTTTGATTTATTTTGTCTAATATTTTAGATACAAATAGTCTTTCTTCTTCATTTTGATACCTATTTAAAATTGCATCTCTGTCCATTTTTACACGCCTTTTCTTCTATTTTTATTCCAATTTGCATCATATACTGCCATATTAGTACAATATATAAGAAGGTCTACCAATAATACAAAAATATTTGAAAATACTATCATTTCTATAACTCCACTTTGTAATATTATAAGGTTCATTATTCCTAATATTATTGCAAATGTAATTAACAATTTCTTCTGTTTCTTTTTGTATTTTAGTTTTTCTGTTATATATTCATCTTTTGATTGATTTAAATATGTTGTTACTCCGTCATAGTCTATAAAAGCAGGATTTAAATCTGCCTTTGCCATATAAGTTTCTTTTATTCTATCTGCAATATCTTCAATTTTATGTTTTTCTTGTTCTATTATTATGTCTTTTTCTCCAAAAATTTCTTTTAATTTTTCAAATAGTTCTTTTGTTGCATTTATTTGTTCTATAATATCTTTATTTTTGCTTAAGTCAAGTGTAGATAAATATATTGATAAAAATCTTTCTCCACCCAACTCTTTAACTATTTTTAAGTAATTTTCGTTATTTGTTTGTGCATATTCTTTAACACATACTTCTGAAATTATGTCTTCATATTTTATAAACTTTACAAATTTAAGGTAATCCTCCAAGTTTGCTATACTGTTTTCTAATGCCATTTTGTTTGTATCTATATTGAACGGATCTGCTTGAAGTGATACTACAATTTGAGCTTTTCTTTCGTCATCATTCTCTATTTTATCTATATTTTGCAATATATTTTTAGATTTACTCTTTTGTAAATTTTCTAATAAATTAGAAGGTAATTTTCCTTCTTGTATTAGCATTATAACACAATAATTATACATTTCTGTAATTGCTTGAACTCCATATTCATATATATCGTGTTGAAGTGTTTGCTTAACTTCTATTGCATAATTATTTGCGATAGAGGTTAATTGTCTGTTAGCGACTCTCATTTCTCTATCATAATATCTTTGTCTTTTTTTAGCAGTATTTCTTTCTTCTTTATCATTCAACAAATCTGCCATTAATACATCCCAAGAACTCGTTGATATTACGCCTATATAATATGGATCGTATGCATCTGTTGCCTCTTGGGCTTTTTGTATTTTTATTTGTTCATACTGATTAGACATATTTCTAACATATTCACCAATTTGTCTTGTTGCATCTTCATAATAATTTGTAAATGACCTTATTGTTTTACAATTATCTATTATTTCATCTGTGTTTTTATCATATATTTGCTTTTTTACTAAAATGTTTATTACTCCATCTGCAGAAGAATTAAATTCATCTTTCATAAAAGAAAGTGTTGTCTCTAAATATTTTAGTAGCTCATCCATTGTTGTAACAGAATCAGGTCTTCCGTGTATATCTTTTAGTATACTCAGCAATTTTTCTTCTTCCTTCAGCACAAATTTGTGCATATTCTACAAGTCCTTCGTCAAAGTTAGCTTCATTATCTAGTATCTTAAATTTTTCCATTTTAATCCCGTTCCCCTCTTTTGTTTTCTTTATCTTATCATAGTAAATTTATTTTAACAATATTTTTTTCAAAAATACTAGATTTTGGTAAAAGTTTGTGCTATCATATTATTGTTATTTTAAATTGGGATGTCGCCAAGCGGTAAGGCCTCGGACTCTGACTCCGATATGCGTGTGTTCGAATCACACCATCCCAACCATTAATTAAATATCTGCAATACTATAAATTTATGGTATAAGTATTTTGTAGTTCATTTAAATATTTAAGGAAAATTTTTATAAATTTTTTATTTCTTCTTCACTTAATTCTTTAAGTTTTTGTAGTTCTTCAATACTCATACTCTTTATTTTTTTTACCATCATCGCAATTCCTTCTGCTCTTCCTTTACTTTCTCTCTTTCTCATTTCTCTATTTATTATTTTTGATGCATTTGTCATAGTCTCTTTTCCTCCTTTTTCATTTTTTATTTTTTCTATATCATTATCTCTTTATCATCCATAGTTTTTAAGCCTATTGGTTCGTATTTTTGCATTAATGTTTTCTCCTTCTAATTATAATAAATATTTACTTATTAGTCAATATTGTTACACAAACTTTTTTCGTTTGTTTGTCACTAAAAAGTATTATTTAATAGTTTTTGTTATTTTTTAATTATTAAATTAGCATCTTTATCATATTTGGATTTTTTAAGAATTAATTTCTTTTGATTAAATAAAATTTTACTGCTAGCAAGGCTTGTCTAAGCTTTTATTATTATACGCTCTAAATACTTATATTTCAAGCAAAATCGTTCGTCAAATTTTAACAGATTTTGACTTATTTTATATTTCTTATATCAGACAATTTACCATTAGTTAAAAAAATTAAAAGTTTGTCAAATTAATTTTCTATGCAATATCCGACATTTATTTTTAATCTCTCTAAATGTATTAAACTCTTTTTTATTGGAAATACTTAGAAAAATAGTTTATGTTGAAAGGACTGATTTTATATGAAAGATTTTTTAGGTATTACAAGTGTTAATGCTATGGAGGTACTTGATTCTAGAGGGAATCCAACTGTTCAGGTTGAGGTTGTTACAGAAGGTGGATTTTCTGGGGTTGCTATTGTTCCTTCTGGGGCCTCTACTGGTAGCTTTGAGGCATATGAGCTAAGAGATAAAGATGACGAACATTACCAAGGTAAAGGTGTTCAAGAAGCTGTCGATAATGTTAATTATAAGATAGCAAAAAAATTAATTGGAAGAAATGTTTATTCTCAAAGAGAAATTGATAAGTTTCTAATAAAGTTGGATGGTACTCCTAATAAATCCAATTTGGGTGCAAATGCAATTTTAGGCGTTTCACTTGCCTGCTGCAGAGCTGCTTGTAATTCTCTAGGCATTCCTTTATATTCTTATATTGGCGGAGTTAATGCTCACATACTCCCTACTCCTATGATGAATATTCTAAACGGAGGGAAGCATTCTGATAATAATGTTAGTATTCAAGAGTTTATGATTGTTCCAGTTGGAGGCAAAACTTTTGCAGAAAAATTAGAAATGGGTGTTACAGTTTATAATAATTTAAAGAAACTGCTTAAGAGTAAAAATTTATCTACTGCTGTTGGTGATGAAGGTGGTTTTGCTCCAAATTTGCAAACTAATGAAGAAGCTTTAGATTTAATTGTTGAGGCAATAAATAATTCTAATTATAAACCCAAAACAGAGGTTGCAATTGCCTTAGATATAGCTGCAACAGAAATGTATGATGAAGCAAAAAAACAAAATAAAGAAGGATATTTGTTTTGGAAAACAGGAGAATTTAAAACGAAAACTGAAATGATTGATTATGTATGTTCTCTATGTGAAAAATATCCAATTATTTCTATAGAAGACGGACTAAGTGAAGAAGATTGGTCTTCTTGGAAGGATTTAACTTCTAAAATTGGCTCTAACATTCAATTAGTTGGTGACGATTTATTTGTTACAAATATGGCTAGGTTAAAAAAAGGAATTGATATGAGTGTTGCAAATTGTATTTTAATTAAGCCTAATCAAATTGGAACTCTGACAGAAACATTAGATGCAATAGAACTTGCAAAATCTGCTGGATATAAGGCAATAATTTCTCATCGTTCTGGAGAGACAGAAGATACAACTATTGCCGATATTGCAGTTGCAACAAATGTTGGACAAATAAAATCTGGCGCACCTTGCAGAACTGATAGAGTTGCAAAATATAATAGATTATTAAATATAGAAAAAGAATTTTATGAAAATTAAATTATTCTGAAATGTCTCTATGGCTTTTCCAATACAAAAAGGATTGATAAAATATAAATTTATCAATCTTTTTTTTGCATAGTATACTAATTTTATAATATAGCAAATTAATTATTTTGGTTCTTATAACTAGAACACATAGATTCATCTGGTTGCTGTGTATTGCATCCTTGTACTGGTGTAACTATTATATGTTCTAATTGGCATAATTGTCTTTGTCCATTATTGTACTTGCAAGATGTTACAGTACAATTTATTGTTTGATTTTCTTTATTTGTTTGTTTCATAAAATTCTCCCTCCCTTTATTTTATTTTTTCCATTAAGCAATTTTTTATTCATATTATTTTTTTAGTTTTTATTTTAATAAATTTCGTTTTATATTATGTAAAGTTCTGTGTTGTATATTGCATTTTACCAATATTTGTATTATAATGTAAGTTACGTCAGATTTTTTCTGATGTATCCGTTTTCCCCGTTTATAAATATAGAGGAGGAATTAATTATGGGGTTTTTTACTTTTGTGTTTGTATGCTTGCTTTTTGCGGCTATTTTCTGGCTTGCTGGCATGTTTATTGGAATGACTTTGGTTACTCCACTTGGCATTGTAATTTCTCTTATACAGCTTTTGCCGTACTACAAAATTGCACGGCAGCCATTAGACCCAGACTATGGCTATTATCTCTGGGCAAAATTGTATGTATTAGAATGGTTGGCCTTGTTGTTTGCTGAGATTGTTATAATTGCCTCTGCATCCATCATCTTCGGAATAGTTTTCGCATAACCCCTAATAGAGACTGTAAGAAAGTCTTTCAAAATGAGATTTGAGTTAAATTTTAGCTCAAATCTCATTTTATTATGCAAACAAATTTATTCTTTAGTACATTTATTAATGATAATTTTTCTTACTAAATATATTCTCAAATACAACAAAAAAAACTGTAAAAAATTTTACATTTTGTAACATCATTTTTTCTATTTCATATATTAATATTGATGGAGGTTTATTATGGATTATGAATTAATGATGAATGGAAATGTAAAAATTGGTCAAATTGCACCTTCTTTTAATGCTATTTCGACTATGGGAAATATAAGCTTGGAAAGTTATAAAGGAAAATGGGTCGTTCTTTTCTCTCATCCCGGAGATTTTACCCCCGTATGAGCATACAATTTGGGGAAAATTGCATATATGCTAAACCCTCGTTTTTAGACTGGTAAGTGGGATTAGCATAACTCCCTGTTCCTGCAAAATTATCCATTGGATAATTTTGACAGGATAAATGAGTTTGTGGTATTATATGAATTAAAAAAATAGAAATTTGTTGAAATGGAGGATTAATTATGAAAAAATAAAAACAGGAATATTATTAATTATGTTAGAAAGCTTATTATATTTAGCTTATATATTTTTTGTAAAGAGGTGTAAATATGAGTGATTCAAAAGAAAATGTTGATGTATTAAAAATGTATGGAGAAGACAGTACTACACAAAGAGATGAATTTTTAAAAAAGCATAACTTAAATGAAAAGGGGCTTACCAGTAAACAAGCTGAAATTAATATTAAGGAATTTGGTCTTAACGAAACAAAAAAGGCTAAACCTAAGAAGTGGTATAATTATTTACTACAAAGTTTACTAACACCTTTTAACTGCATTTTAATTGGTATTTCAATTATCTTAATATATACAGATATATATTTAGCAATAGAACCAAGCTATGCAAATATAATAGTCATAGCAATTTTAGTTACTGCAAGTACTTTATTAGATTTTTTTGAGTCATATAGATCTAATAAGGCAGCAGAAAAATTAAGGGAAATAGTTGAAACAACTACTACAGTTATTAGAGATAACAAAGAAATAAATATACCAGTTAAAAATGTAACCTTAGGAGACATTGTTTTATTGTCTGCTGGAAGTATTATACCAGCTGATTTAAGAATAATAGAATCAAAAGACCTATATGTAGGACAGGCTTCATTAACTGGAGAATCTGATAATATAAAGAAAACCGTTGAATTAGAAAAAAATCAAGAAGAATTAGACAGTATATCGGATTTTGATAATATCTGTTTTATGGGTACAAATGTTGTATCTGGTTCAGCAAAAGGTGTTGTAATAAAAATTGGAGACTCAACATATTTTGGAAAAATAGCAAATACTGTAACTTCTGGAAAAGAAAAAACAGCATTTCAAAAAGGAATTGAAAGTATAAGTAAATTATTAATTAGAATTATGATTTTTATGATTCCAATAGTATTTTTAATAAATGTGGAAAAACATGATATTATTCTAGCATTTACTTTTGCTGTTGCAATAGCCATTTGCATAACACCACTATTGCTACCTGTTATTTTATCTTCAAGTTTATCTAAAGGTGCTGTAAGAATGTCAAAAAAGAAGACTATTGTTAAGAAGTTAGATTCAATTCAGAACTTTGGAGCAATGAACATATTCTGCACAGATAAGACGGGGACATTAACAGAAGACAAGATTGTTCTAGAAAAACACTTAAATGTAAATGGAGAAGAAGACTTCAACATTTTAAAATATGCCTTTTTAAATGCCTATTTGCAGACAGGACTAAAAAGCAATATAGACGAGGCAGTAGTTGCTAAAGCTAAAACTGTTGGAATTGAAAATAGTTTAAAAAAATATAAAAAAATTGATGAGATTCCTTTTGACTTTTCTCGTAGGTGTTTATCTGTAGCAGTAGAAATTGATAATAAAGATGAATTAATAACAAAAGGTGCTGTTGAAGAAATTTTAAATATTTGTACAACATTTGAATATAAGGGACAAACGGAAAAACTTACAAATGAAAAAATAGAAAACATGAGAAAAATTTGTAAAGACTTAAATGAGGAAGGTTTTAGAGTTGTTGCCATTTGTAAAAAAATTATAACTAATAATAAAAAAGATTTTAATAGTACTGATGAAAAAGACATGACTTTACTAGGTTTTATTGGTTTTCTTGATCCACCAAAGGAAAGTGCAAAAGAAGCAATAGAAGGCTTAAACAATGCAGGAATAAGAGTTATGGTTCTTACAGGTGATAATGTAGAAGTTACAAGATGCGTTTGTAATAAAGCAGGGATAAATTCAAAAAAAATCATAACTGGAAATAAAATAGATACATTATCAGATGTAGCACTATCAAGATTATTAAAAAGAAATAATATATTTGCGAAACTTTCTCCAATACAAAAAGCAAGGATTGTTAGAGTTTTAAAACAAAATGGAAATGTTGTAGGATATATGGGAGATGGAATAAACGATAGTCCAGCGTTAACAAATTCCGATGTCGGAATTTCTGTTGATACTGCAGTTGATATAGCAAAAGAAACTGCAGATATTATATTACTTGAAAAAGACCTTAATGTACTATTAGATGGTGTAATGGAACGGAAGAAAAACATATGTAAATTTAATGAAATATATAAAAATGGCAACAAGCTTCAACTTTGGGGAAGTAGTTTCAGTAATTATTGCAAGCATTGTACTACCATTTTTACCTGAAACACCAATTCAACTATTAGTAGAAGGATTATTATATGACTTTGGTCAAATGACAATTCCGTTTGACAATGTAGATAAAGAATTGATTGGAAAGCCAAAAAAATTAAATATAAAAAGCTTAAAAAGGTTTATGTTTTTTATGGGGCCTGTAAGCTCACTATTTGATATAGTTGTATTTTTACTATTATGGTTTGTTTTCACAGTTAGAGATGTTACACACTTTCAAACAATATGGTTCACTTACAGTATAGTATCAAATTTAATAGGAATGCACATTATAAGAACGGCAAAAACACCATTTATACAAAGTAATGCACATAAGGCTGTTTATATATCTTCAATTCTGTTAATTATAATAGGAATTTTAGTACCATTTACGCCTCTAGGAACTGCGATAGGCTTAGCACCAATTGCATTAAAATATATTTTCATGATATTTGGAGTCACATTCTTATATTGTATTGTAGCAAGTTATGCAAAGAAAATTTATATAAAGAAATATAAGGAATGGATATAGAAATAATTGAAGATAGGAAATGATTTGAATGAATCAATTAAAAATAGGAACATTTTTGATAGTTTTAGAAAATTTATTATATTTAGCATTTACATTTTTTACTGGAAATGAGACAAGCAGTTTTGAAAATTTTAGTAGTGGCTTATTAGTAGGACTATCAATTGGCTGTAAATAAGTTTGGCTATATGGCTGGGATTTTATCTATTCATTTTAGCTATTTAATTTGTAGTACGATTTTTGACAAGGATAGGTAAAAAATAATTGTAAATTACACAATTTAGTAATTAGTTGGAAAAATAGTAATTTGAAAGGAAGTAAAATTAAATGAAATATACTTATTGTGAAACATTAATATGGTATGCTATGAATAAAGCAATTATTAACTTTTTAAGTGAGAAACATCCAAATTGGAATATAAAATTATTAAGAATAAACACAAAAAAACGTTATAAGCAGATAGTAACTGAATTACCTGATATAGGAGAGTTAAGAAAAAATTCTTTACGAGTTTGTTTAAGTGGTGCTGCTCTTTGGTTAGCGTTTTATGAAACTTGCGAGGAAAAAATAGAAGATGAAGAATTCGGAGAAATGGTTAAAGCAACAATTAATTCACCTCTAATAGAAAAAGCTTTTATTGCTAAAAAACCATTTACAAAGAAGGCTCAAATCCAAAAAGAAAAAAATGTAGAAAGAGATAATAAAGCTAGTAATAATGAATTTAATTGGAAAACAGAGTTTATCAAAGGAAGAGATGAAAATGAGTATACTATTATTTATAAGAAATGTGGAATATGTGCTTTAGCAAGAAAATTAAATCATCCAGAATTAATAAAATATATGTGTGTTTTAGATATTATGTCAGTTGATATGATGGGTGGTGTACTTTATCGAACAAAAACTTTAGCCGAAGGCAAAGACTGCTGTGATTTTTATATATGTAAAAAAGGTTCAAAATGGGATAATAATTTAAAAAATCTAACAAAAACTTAAATCTGCTGTTATAATAGGAGGAAATCATGTCAGAAAAAGATAAGATGTTGGCAGGAGAATTATATGATGCCAATTATGATAAAGAATTAATAAAAGATAGATATAAGGCTAAAGATGTTTGCTTTGAATATAATAGATAATTGTTGAACAGAACTTTTGGTGTGATTATGGTTATAACATTTTTGTAGGAGAAAATTTTTATATGAATCATAATTGTATAATATTAGATGGGACGAAAGTAGAATTTGGTGATAACGTTTTTATTGCACCTAATTGTGGCTTTTATACGGCGTGACATCCATTAGATTATGAAACTAGAAATAAAGGATTAGAATATGCCAAACCTATTAAAGTAGGAAATAATGTATGGATTGGTGGAAATGTGAATGTACTTCCTGGAGTAACTATTGGAGATAATGTTGTAATAGGTGCAGGAAGTGTTGTAAATAAAGAAATTCCATCAAATAGTGTAGCAGTTGGGAATCCTTGTAAAGTTATAAAAGAAATATAATAATAAGTAGTAATTTATGGAGGAGTTATAAGTATGAATATAAAACAACAAAAACAAATAAAAATATTTCTAATAGAAGAATTTGGAGAGAATAATGGAAATGAATTATTTAATAAGCAAGAGATAATACTTAATGAACTTATAAAAAACATAAAGGATAAGTCAGAAAATCAAACCAAAACACTTATTCAAACAATTCTTCCTCGTATAGCATTATATAAAGTAATGTTAAAAGATGGATTATCTGATGAAGAAGTATATCAGCATATGCGAAAATACATGATTGATATAGTTGCAAAACAAAAGCATTTGTCTATGAAAAAAATGGAAAAAGTACCATGCTTTTATTTTCTTTATAGCAATATATTTCTTCGAGTTGTACGTAAAACAGATTTGTGGGAAAGCACACAAAAACATGGCAAGAATTACTTTGACGTAACAATGAAGAAGTGCCTTTGGCATACAGCTTGTATTGAAAATGATTGTGCAAAATTATGTCATCTTTTCTGTGATGTTGATAATGTTACTTATGGAAAACTTGAGAAAATAGGATTTTCAAGAACAAAGACTTTAGGATATGGTGAAGATTGCTGTGATTTTCATTTTTATAAAAAGAAATAATAGAAAGAGGTAATGGTTATGAATTTGATTTTTAGTATTATGGGGTTAGTCGGAGGTCTACTATGTTGTGCTGGTGATTTATTATTTGACTTAAAAGGAAAAGGCAATAAAAAGTTAGGAACATCAAAAAATATTGATAGTAATTGGAGCAAAATGTCTGAATGGAGATTTGGAGTATCTATTATATGTGCAATGTTTGGCGTAATATTTGTTGGGTTTGGGTTTTATGCTATGGCAGATATGATTAGAGAAAATAATACAATACTATCAAATATAATTTTAATAACAGGATTTATAGGTTGCGTAGGTGGCTTATTTGTTCATACTTTACTATGTGTTCAGGCAGTTATTTATAAAAGAATTACTGATAATGGCAAAACAAATTTTAAAATTGCAGACAACACATTGGAAGGTTTCTATAAAGCTATAATGTTTCCATTTTTTCTATTATATTGTATTTTAATGATTGCAGATATATGTGTTGTAATAGCAGTACTTAGTGGAGCTTTAGGGGTACCAAAGTGGATGGCTTTACTAAATTCAATAGTATTCTTAATTATAGGTGTAGTGTTTAGAAAAATTAACCCAGATAAATTTCAAGATTTACCAGGAATTATAATGCCAAGTTTAGGATTAGCAATGATAGGCGTTATTGGGATAGTAGTACATTTAATTTAAATAAAGAAGAATTATGACAACAGCACACACATTGAAAGACAAATTACAATTTATATAATAGTTCTATAATTTTATAGGGGCGTCAAAATGTCGCCTCTATATTTTTGAGTATCCCGCTAAAAGCCACGCTTTTTGGCGTAAATGGGAGTTCAGGGTGACTCCCTGTTCCTGCAAACTTTAAAAAAGTTTTACTCTATTTCTATATTGTAATTTAAAATAAAAAGAGATAACAATTCTCTTTTTAGCATAACATTTACTAATAATGTTATGAAGGAGTTAAAAAGTAATGCAAATTACAAATACAGAAATACAAGGCACGAAGTATGTTCAAATTTATTTGACAGAAGAAGAACTCAAGAAAAAAGAAACAAAAGATTTAGTTAAAAAGTATAAACAAGAAAAATATAGCGTGGCTATTTTCGTAAGTGGAAAAGAGAATTATCCCGAGATTCTTGAAAAAATAATTACTAAACAAGTGGAATTAAACAAAAATGTATGCTAACATGAAAACAAGCAATATCAGGCGAGATTTGGAGGATAAAATGACAGTTGTACGGATATTGTAGATTGTCTAGAGATGAAGATAAAGAAAACTATGCAAGTATTGAAGAACAGAAAAGAATTATTCAAGACTATGCAATTTCTCGTAATTGGACTATCTCAGACTTCTACATAGATGACAATGTTTCGGGATATACCTTTAACAGACCTGCATTTTCAAAAATGATTGAAAAAGTAAAAGGAGGAAAAATTGATGTAGTCATAGCAAAGGATTTATCGAGAATTGGAAGACATAACGGACGAGTATTAGTTTTAATAGATGAGTTTAAGAATATTCAAAAGAATTTAATATTAGTTTCTGAAATGGGTGGAACTTATGATGTTTTAAATGATAGAGACGATACTATTGGAATAACGACATGGTTTAATGAAAGATATGTTAAAGATTGTTCAAGAAAAACTAGAGACCATATGTATTCTAAACAAAAAACAGGAAGATTAATTATGGGAAATTATTATGGATATATAAAAGATCCAGAAGATATAACAAAGCTATATGTTGATGAAGAACTACGACCTGTTATAGAATTAATATATAAGCTATATACCGAAGAAGGAATTGGAAGAAAGAAAATTTGCGATATTCTAAATAGTAAATATAATTACCCTACTCCATCGGCTTACTATCAAATGAAACACTTGGAAAGAGGCAGAATATATAAACATCCAGTTCAAAAATTATGGTCCACATATATGATAAGAAATATTTTAGAGAATGATGTATATTGTGGCACACTTAGAACTCATAAGAAAAAGACTGTATCCATAAGAGGTAAAGCAATAAAGCTTCCAGAGGAAGAACATTTTGTATTTGAAAATCATCATGAAGCAATTATATCTAAAGAAACATTTAACTTAGCTCAAGAAATAAGAAAAAGAAAACTAAATACAAAAAGTACATCAAGTACGAGAAAAAGAAATTATTACTTTTCGGGACTTTGCAGATGTGGTGATTGTGGTTTTGGAGTAAGTGGCATAACTATAACTAGAAAACAATCTCAAAAGGGCTATGAATGTTCTGGGTATAGAACTTATGGTAAAGCTAGATGTAAATGCCATGAAATTAAAGAATCAGATATAATTATACATTTTAAAGAATTTTTAAAATTTACTAAAAATAAATACATAGATGAAATAAATAAAATACAGCTCCAAACAAAAACTAATGCTAAAATAAATAATAAAGAAAAAATCAAATTTGAAATCGAAAACTTAAATGCTGAATACAAAGTTTTGATTAGTCAAAAAATTAAAGATTTAACTAACACTACAAATGAGTATCAACGAGAAATGATTGAAAATACATATAAAGAATTGGAAAAAGATAAAACTAATCGCATAGAACAATTACAAAAATTATTAGAGCAACAACAAGAAGATTTAGACACAGAAAAAATAAAAAAATTAAAAACAGCAATAGAATATTTTGATGATATTCTAAAATCTAACGAGCCCAATAGATATATTTTAGAGTGTTTAATTGATAAAATATGGATTTATCACGATAAAAGTGTGAAATTCGAGCTAAAACCTGAAATTAGCCGATTAATATAATATCCCCAAATTGAAGGCTTTTACCCCTGTTTGCACAACAGAAATGATTGCTTTTAGCAATGCGAATACATATTTTAATAAAATTAATACTTGTCTAATTGGACTAAGCATAGACAGTAATCCTTCGCATTTAGCCTGGGTTTATGACATTTATTGTAAAACTGGCATCGTCATTCCTTTTCCTATTATTGCAGACAGAAGTGGAGAAATTGCAAGAAAATATGGAATGATTTCAAGTAGTATTAGTAATACTTCAACTGTTAGAAATGTTTTTATAATAGATGATAAACAAATTGTTAGAACAATCCTTGTTTACCCTATGAATATAGGAAGAAATATTCCAGAAATATTAAGAATAGTAAAAGCATTGCAAGTATCTGATGAGAATAACCAAATGGCACCTGCAAATTGGATGCCTTGTGATCCTATGATAGTTCCAATGCCAGAAACATACAAAACTCTTACAGAAAGACTTGCTTCAAACAAACAGAATGGCAACAATTTTAGCTGGTATCTTAGCTTTAAAAATCCAGCAACATGTAATAACAATATTTCCACGGGATTATCTGCCAATAACATTATGAATAGAACAAATCCCGATTTGCAAATAAACAATAGCAATTATGGGACCTTGCTTTCAAATTATATGTCCACAAACAATATCGAAACACCAAGCACAGCTAGCAACATAGAAAATAGAAACATACCTTCAAATGCCACTTACTCTATACTTGAAAATTCAAAAGTTTCAACTCCTTCTAAATCTAAAGAATTAGAAACTAAATCAAATACAAGAACAACAGAAATAAGCCCCAAAACACCAAACAAAAACTTTCCACCAAAAGAAATACGCTAGCTCCAAATAATATCATTCACTAATAAAAAACACATTATGAAAATAAACATTGGAGGATAAACACAAATAGCTATGTAAGAATTTTCAGTACTAAAGAGCCTGAACATTTTAGCCCAATAATATAATTCACTAATAAAAAAACACATTATAAAAATAAACATTGGAGGATAAACACGAATAGCTATGTAAGAATTTTCAATTCTGAATAGCTTAAATGTGTTTGGACGAACAATTTTATTTTTATAAATGTGTTTTTTATACTAGTTTTGCAAAAGTATTTATGTTAGAAAATTATTGAATAATATTATCAATCTCATCCTTCATACTAACTAATACATCGCAACTATGATTAAATTTTTCTTGCTCTTCTTCTATTAATGGTAAGTTTAATAATTCATGGACTCCATCACTTCCTATTATAGCTGGCACTCCAATATATATTCCAGAATGACCATATTCTCCTTCCAATTTTGTAGATACTGTTAAAATTTCTTTTCCATTGTTTAATATTGTTTTAACAATTTTAGCTAGTCCCATGCCAATTCCATAATAAGTAGCTCTCTTTTTTTCGATTATTTCATAAGCTGATTGTTGAACTTCTGTATAAAGTTGAGATAAAATGTCTTCATTTTCTCCTCTTTCTTTTAAGATGTCTAGTAACTTTTTACATCCAACATAGCTGTGGTTCCAAGGAACAAATGAAGAATCTCCATGTTCTCCCATTATATAAGCATGTATATTTTTGCTAGATACATTAAGTCTTTCGCCTATTAAATAACGCAGTCTAGCTGTATCTAAAACAGTTCCTGAACCTATTACTTTATTCTTTGGAAATCCAGAAACTTTTTGTACTACATATGACATTAAGTCTACTGGATTTGATGCAATTACAAATATTCCATTAAATCCAGAGTTTATAACATTTTGTGTTATTTCCTTCATTATTTTAGCATTTGCAGCTGCAAGTTCTAGTCTTGTTTGACCTGGTTTTTGGTTTAATCCTGCTGTAATTACAACTATATCTGCATCTTTGCATTCATTATAATCACCTGCTTTTATATCCATTTTGCCAGAAGCATATGGAATACCATGGTTTAAGTCCATAGCTTCTCCCTCTGCTTTGTCTTTTAAAACATCTATTAACACTAGCTCATTAATTCCACCTTGATTTTCAAGAGCATAGGCCATGCTCATTCCAACCATTCCTGTTCCAACTAGTACAAGTTTTCTACTTTCTATCATACAAATCATTCCTTTCTTATTTTTCTATCAATTTTCATTGTTAAAATATTCAAATCCATCAAATTTTATGTAAAATTTATTTGATGTATCTTTATATAAATTCTCATAAATAAATACACAAAATTTAATTTGTGTATTTATTATTTCTTATTTAATTTTCTTTAGTTAGGCTTTTTTTGCAACTTTTTTCGTTTCTTTGCTGCTTGATGTGCTCCAAAACCAGCTTAAGCTGTCATTTATACTTTTTTTATTTTCAATTTTTGCTTGTATATCATCAATCCATAGATATGATATAAAAGATATGAAAATAAATGTAAAGTCAAGAAGAATGCTTACAACAAGTGATGCTCGAGTCATTTCAGTTAGATTATTTGTCCATACTAGTTCTGCAGTATGACCAATTAATAATCCTAGAAATACCATTAGCATAACTGCTAAAAGCCAGCTTTTATGAGTTTCTTTTCCTAAGTATAGAATTAAAACAAATAAAACTACAGCTAAAAGCAATGTTACTACATTTGTAAAATCTACTATTGGCATTTGTTTTTCCTCCTTTTATTTTAACTTTTGTTCTATTAAATTGGCTAAAGCTTTCGCTTTTTCCTTAATATAACCTTGATTTTTTCCTTCTATCATTACTCTTACTAGAGGTTCTGTTCCAGAAGGTCTTATTAAAACTCTTCCATTTCCAGAAAATTCTTTTTCTAATTTTTCTATTTCTGCTTTTATCTCAGGATCTTTTTCATAATCATATTTTTTATTTGAGCTTACTTTTGCATTTACTAAAACTTGTGGATATATATTTATTATTTCACATAATTTAGAAACTGATACCTGTTTTTCTAAAAGAATTTTTATTAGCATTAAAGATGTTAATATACCATCTCCTGTAGGATTATAGTCTAATAAGATAATATGTCCAGATTGTTCTCCACCTAAATTATATCCATTTGCAAGCATATTTTCAAGAACATATCTATCTCCTACCTTTGTAGCTTCAAAATTAATATTATTTTTTTCGGCATATTTTCTAAGTCCTAAATTACTCATTACTGTTGCAACTAATGTATTTTTATTTAGTTTTCCCTTTTCATTTAAGTAATTAGAAATTATAGCCATTATGCAGTCTCCATCTACAAGTTCACCTTTTTCATTAACAGCTAAACATCTGTCTCCATCACCATCATAAGCAATTCCTAAATTGCAATTATGTTCTACAACAAATTTTTGCAATCCTTCCATATGTGTCGAGCCACATTTATCGTTAATATTAATTCCGTCTGGATGATTGTTTATTATGTAATGATTTATTCCTAGTTTTGTGAATACTTTATCTGCAACAACTGATGTAGCTCCATTTGCTGTATCTATTGCTACTGTGAAGTTTTCTTTATTTAAGTTTTCTAATTCTTCTTCAAAGTTTTTTCTAAAGAAATATACATATTCTTCTAATAAATCTTCACTATTTTCTGCAACTCCTATTTTATCGTTTACTGCAGTTAATTCTTCTAATTTACCAGAATCCATAACTTCTTCTATTTCTTCTTCTAATGAATCTGGAATTTTCATTCCCTTATTACTAAAATATTTTATACCATTAAATTCAAATGTATTGTGTGATGCAGAAATAACAACACTTGCATCTGCTTTATATCTTCTTGTTAAATAAGCTACTCCTGGTGTTGGTAAAACTCCTAAAAGTTTAACATTAGCACCATAGCTTAAAAATCCTGCTGTCATAGCAGCTTCTATTAATGTACCAGAAATTCTGGTATCTCTTCCTATAAAAATTGTTGGAGTATGGTCCGAATGCTTAGAAAGCACATATGCTCCTGCCTTTGCAACTTTATACACAAGTTCTGGTGTAAGTTCGCTATTAGCAATTCTTCTAATTCCATCTGTTCCAAAATATTTTCTCATAAAGTATCTATCTCCTTGTTTTGTAAAAATTCAAATTATTACTTGTATATTATATTTTTAATATATCAAAAATGCAATAGCTTTTGAAAAATATTTCACCTCTTTTCATATAAAAATAGGGACTATAACTATATAATTAGTTATAAGCCCTATTCTGCAAGTTACTACATTTTTTATTTTAAATTTTCTTCAACACATTTTAATGCTTCTGCAATTACTTTATCCATATCATAATATTTATACATTCCAAGTCTGCCGCCAAATATTACTTTTTCGTCTTTACTTGCAAGGTCTGCATATTTTTGATATAAAGTATTATTTTTATCATTATTTATTGGATAATATGCTTCTTTTTCTTTGTTCCAAGTATCTGGATATTCTCTTGTTATTATTGTTTTTGAAATTGTATCTTCTTGTCCTAGACTCTTTGCATATTCAAAGTGTTTATGCTCTATTATTCTAGTATATGGAACTTCGTATTCCGTATAGTTTACAACTGCATTTCCTTGATAATTTTGAATATTTAGTTCTTCTTCTTCAAATCTTAAGCTTCTATATTCAAGCTCTCCAAATTTATAATCATAGTATTTATCTATTGGTCCTGTAAATACTATTTTCTCTGCAATATTATCAAGTTCTTGCTTATGCTCAAAGTAATCATAATTTAATTTTACTTCTATTCCATTAAGCATCTTTTCTATAATCTGAGTATATCCTCCCATTGGAATACCTTGATATCTATCATTAAAATAGTTATTATCATATATGAATCTTACAGGTAAACGTTTTATTATAAAGCTTGGAAGCTCTGTACATTTTCTTCCCCATTGCTTTTCTGTATAACCTTTTACTAGCTTTTCATAAATTGTTTTTCCAACTAGAGAAATTGCTTGTTCTTCTAAATTTTTAGGTTCTGTAATTCCCGCTTCTTGCTTTTCTTGTTCTATTTTAGCTTGAGCTTCTTCTGGTGTTACAACTCCCCATAATTTATTAAATGTGTTCATATTAAATGGCATATTGTAAAGCTCGTTTTTATAACGTGCAACAGGTGAATTTGTGTATCTGTTAAATTCCGCAAATTGATTTATATAATCCCATACTTCTTTATTACTTGTATGAAAAATATGTGCACCATATTTATGAACATTAATTCCGTCTTTATTTTCTGTATAGATGTTTCCTCCTATATGTGGACGTTTATCTATTACTAAAACTTTTTTTCCTCTTTTATTTGCCTCATAAGCAAATATTGAACCAAATAGGCCAGAGCCTACTATTAAATAATCATACTTCATAACTTAGCCTCCCTTTAATCTTTTAAAAACAATACTTTATTTCTTATTATCTTTATCTTACTCATAATAAATACAGCTAATACACATATTAAGAATGAGCAACTAGATAGCACTAACACTTTCAAATGATTTGGTATCTGGATTAATTTTATATAATCCTTTAATATTGTTTCAACAATAATATGCATAAAGAATATTGCTAAACTAATTTTTGAGATATATGTAAAAGTATTTTTCATCCAATTAGGCATATTTTCAGTTTTTAACCTTTTTATAAGTTCAAATAAGCATGTACAACCTATAAGTAAGAAAGGAGAGTTATACCAAATATTATATACATTCAGCTTATGATAAGAATACCCTTGTATTAAACATGCACAAATAAAAGAAGATATACCAACAAGTATCAAAATTTTATTGTTTATTTTCTCAAATTTATTTTCATGTAATAAAAAGCCTACTATCATATACATTCCATAAATTCCACCCAAAAAAGATATATCTAATACATTTCCAATTGTATTAATCTTTGTTGTTTTCAATATAACATTTAAAGTTGGATTTACAAACAATATAAGAAAAGCTATTATCATTGGTATCTTTATCGTTTTTATGGAAAATGTATGTATAACTTTATTAACGAATGGAATTGCAATATACATTCCTATTATCATTGGCATATACCACATGTTTTTGAGCGGTACATTCTCTATAAATAACATCTCTCTTATTAGAGTCATAACTTTAAAGTCACATACGTCATAAAATTTCAAAAAAATGTTATATATAATAATCCAAATTTCTGTAGTTATCAGTATTGCCAATAAATTCTTTTTATAAAATTTAATAATATCCTTATCATCTTCATAGTTTCTACTTAGCAAAAGATATCCTGATAGAAGTAAAAATATAGGTACTCCAAGTCTCCCACAGGTAAACATTATTGTTCTATATACTTTTGCTTTTAAACTTATCGATAACCAATTTTTCAAATTCATACTATATATAAATTCAACACTATGACATAGCACCACTAAAATTATTGCAATAGTTCTTGCAATATCTAGATTTATAATTCTTTTTTTAGTCATTGTGCTAATTTGATTTTTTTCTTCCACAATTTCTCTCCATTTTGATTTAATTTATGTTATGGTACAGTTTTCTTCAATAATGGTAATTTTTTTATTATACTTACTATCACTAAACATATTATATATGTTGAAAATATGCCGATTGTTCTCCATTGCCATGAATATACATCTACACTAAGTATTTTTTGTTCATAATACATAACAATTTTATGTATTAAATAAATTCCAAAGCTGCAACCTGACATTTTTGTTATAAAGTTTCTTACTTTGCTATTTGTTATAATTTTTTCAAAATTTAAATTCTTTATTATAAGAAAAACTGCTGCTGTAAGTAATATTGCGTGCCAAGATGTATACCCCCAAGTTGTTTTTACAACGCTTCCAACTTGTTTACTTAAATAAAATGTTGTTGCAAATCTATATATAAGTCCTATTATAGCTCCAGCATAAATTAGTATTCTATATTTTTTAGTTATATTTTGAGTTGATAATAAATATCCAAGTATTATAAATATTGCATACCCTCCCAGTTGAACAGTTAAATTGGTATTTAATTGTATTTTAAATAATTCTAATATATTAGGCAAGAAAGCATTAAATATAAAATATAATAAAACAACAAACCATAGTTGTTTTGTATATTCTTTTTTAGCTAATAATGATAATAATGGCATAGTAAGATATAACCCTAATATTATAAACATAAAATAATATGTTGCTTCTTCTTTATTGGCAAAAAATGCATTTATAAATTTAATTGGTGTATTAATGCTTTGTATATTTAGCCAACCTATGTGTATCTTCCAAACAAACATTATAATTGCCCAAAAGATGAATGGAATTGCAACTTTAAGCAGTCTTCTTTTAAAAAAAGTCTTTGTATCATATTTTTCTCTATAATTCATTAAAGTTGCTCCGGAAAGCATACAAAATAATGGCACTGCAAAGTAACACATACATTCTATTATAAGACTGGTTATCCAGGCCGTAGAATTAGGTTTGCCATGCACTATACTATTACAGTGCATGGCTATTACTGCAATTATTGCAATAATGTTTAAAATATCAAAATATATAACCCTATTGCTTTTTTTCTTAGATATCTCATTTTCCATTTAATTTCCCCTATTATTTTATTCTATTACAATAGTTATAAATCATTGCAGCTGCTTCTGCTCTATTCGCTGTTCCCTGTGGATTTAGTTTTCCATTTGAACCATTTACTATTTTGTTGCCGACAGCCCAATTCATTCCTGTTTTTGCAAAACCTGATATTTTATTTTTGTCTGCAAATTTGCTGAAGTCTGCTGTTATTGCTTTATATTTTCCTTTGTATTTACAATAATTACTTAATATTACTGCTAGTTGTTCTCTTGTTATGTTGTCGTTTGCTCCAAATTTTCCATTTGTATAGCCATTTACAATTTTATTATTGCTTGCCCATAAAACTGCATTGTAGTAATACATATTTTTATTTTGAACATCTGAGAATTTGCTTGTTCCTGTAACTTTTGGTTTTCCTTCCATATTATGTAATATTGTTACAAGCATTCCTCTTGTTAATTTAGAACTTGGTGAATATGTTGTTTCTGTTGTTCCAGACATATATCTATTATCTTTCATATATTTTACTGCATTATAAAACCAGTCATTTTCATTTACATCATCAAATGGCAACTTAATAGTTACCTCATATGTTAGTTCCATTTCTCCGATTATTGCAGAAATAGTTACTTTTCCAGGTGTTATTCCCTTTACATTTCCATAATCATCTACTGTTGCTATTTTCTCATTTGAACTTTTCCATATTGCTGAATCAGCATTTAATTTAACTAATTGCAAACCATAAGAGCATTCATAGTTTTCTATAACATTATATTGGCTTTCTCCAATTTTTAATTCCATCGAAGATCTTTCTAAACGCAAATCTACATAATCAGCTTCTATATTTATTTTACTTGTAGCATTTTTATTTTCTGTTATAGTCGTTCCTTCTGCCTCGTTTTCTCCAAAACACTGTACCCAATAATTAACTCCATTGTAGTTAAAGCATCCAATACCAATGCTTTTGCTGTCTGATGATAATATGTTTGCTTTATGCCCTGAAGAGTTCATCCACATATTCATTACTTGTTCTGCTGTCCATGCTCCATATGCTATATTTTCTCTTGTCATCTTACTATTTGCAGTAAAGCAGTACGAACCATCTGGTCTTATATGATTCCAATATATTGAACTTTCAGCTGCTCTTTGCATTGCAGTTTCTAATAAAGATCTGTCCATTTTCAAGGCAGATAATCCATTCTTTGCTCTTTCATTATTTACAATTTTTAATACTTCATTTGCCTTTTGGTAGTCAAAATAACCATCTATTTTTATTGTTGTGAGTACTCTGTAAGAGCCATCTTCTAATTTTTCTAATTTCGTAGCTGAAATATCTAATGTTGTGTTATTGTTAAATGCAGAATTAGATATGTACCTTACTCCAGAAGGAATCTTTATGTTGTTTAAATTTGAACAATCATAAAAGCTTCCAGCATCGATTTTCTTCAAGTTCTTTGGAAGAGTTATATTGCTAAGTGACTTACAGCCGTAAAATGCTCTATTATAAATTTCTTCTATGTTATCATTTAGTGTAACATTTTTCAGACTAGTACAACCATTAAACATATCATATGGAAGTACTTTAACTGTTGATTGAATATTAGCTGATATCAATTTTTGGCAGTCTGCGACAGGTCCATATCCCATTTCTGTTACTGTGCTTGGAATTGTTATTGATGTTATATTTGTTGATGAAAAAACATAATTGCCAAATTTTTTCACACTACTTGGTATTGTTATGCTTTCTACTTGTGCATACGAAAATGCAGAATCACATATTTCCTCCACTGTTGATGGAATTGTATACGCCTTTTCAGTTTTACCTTGTGGATATAACACTATTTTCTTTTTATCTTTACTAAATACTATTCCATTATTGCTTGAAAAATTTGTATTTTTTTTATCGACATTTATATTTTTTATCACAAAATTTCCAAGGAAAGCAATACCACTAATATGATTTAACTTTTCAGGTAGTGTTATTTCTGTAATATTAGTCTGATAAAATACATAATCATATATTTTTTCAACATTTTTTCCAAATTTTAAAGTTGATAAATTCGAACATTCTGCAAAAGCACGTGACTGTATTACTTTTACACTATCTGGTATCGTTACACTATTTAAATACTTATTTCCTCTAAATGAGTCACTACCAATATACGAAACTTGCTTTCCATCTATTGTTGATGGAATATTTAAATTACTAGCACTACCATTGTATTTAGTAATCTCAATAGTTCCATCATCTCGTACATCATATGTATAATCACCATTACTATTGGCTAATGATTTTGGTAAAATATTAAATACTGTTGTTACTAGTGTTATTACAAAAAGTGTTACAATTATTTTATTTATTACATTCTTCATTCTTATTTTCTTTCATTTTTCCTAATAATTTTAGATTTTACTATAACTCAGATTATTTTATTCTATTGCAATAGTTATAAATCATTGCAGCTGCTTCTGCTCTATTTGCTGTTCCTTGTGGATTTAGTTTTCCATTTGAACCATTTACTATTTTGTTGCCGACAGCCCAATTCATTCCTGTTTTTGCAAAACCTGATATTTTATTTTTGTCTGCAAATTTGCTGAAGTCTGCTGTTATTGCTTTATATTTTCCTTTGTATTTACAATAATTACTTAATATTACTGCTAGTTGTTCTCTTGTTATGTTGTCGTTTGCTCCAAATTTTCCATTTGTATAGCCATTTACAATTTTATTATTGCTTGCCCATAAAACTGCATTGTAGTAATACATATTTTTATTTTGAACATCTGAGAATTTGCTTGTTCCTGTAACTTTTGGTTTTCCTTCCATATTATGTAATATTGTTACAAGCATTCCTCTTGTTAATTTAGAGCTTGGTGAATATGTTGTGTCTGTTGTTCCAGACATATATCTATTATCTTTCATATATTTTACTGCATTATAATACCAATCAGATTGTTTTACATCAGAAAATAGTTTTGTGCTTTGAAGTTTTGTCATTACAGTTATTCCATAGCCTTTTTCTGTTACTGTTCTGTCTACATATAATGTTTTTTCTATGTCTTCATAATTAATATTAACTTCTACTCCAAGAGTATTTGTTAAAAAACAATCCAAAACAGCTTTAGGATCCATTTTAACATTCATCTCTAGTGGTGTTAAAAATACTTCACCATCAATATTATTGTTGCCTTTTATATAGAAATTTTTAGAACTTATAATTATAAATGTATTTTTTCCTGCTGTTCCTACGTTATCCATAGTTACTGTATCTGTTTTTGCATCATAGCTAAATTTATTTTTTAGTCTTTCTGGTATTTGTAATTGTGCTGGATATGTATTATTGTCGTTTGCTTCAACAGTGTCTATTTCTATAAATTTTCCTTCTTTAGTGATAGCATAGTTTTTAGTTTCTTCGCTATCTGCAACATAGTTAATATCTTTTGGAGTTATAACTACCTTACTTGTTCTAACAGGTGTAGTATCTGTAGATTTTGTGTAACATTCAAAAATAAGCTCTTTTTCAAGTTCTTGTATTCCAGCTCCAATCTCCCAGTAATCACCACTTTTTAATGCAAATTCCAAATAAAAAGTATAAGAATCGTCTGCATTTTGCTTTATGTAATTAAATCCATCTTTTCCTAATAATAAATCAGAGTTATCTGTTAGCAAACGCACCTTATTTATACTCTTTGGCATTGAAATCTTAAGTGGTAAATATAAAAAGTTCTTTCCATTTGCTATTTTTTCTAATTGTGCATAATATTTACTTGAACTATCTATTTCTCCTGTACCGTTTTTGAATTCTTTTACAATAGATTCCAAGTCACATTTTGGTGAAGCAATAAATAACTTGTCTTCTTCACCTTCTAGCATTTGATATTGTTTTAATTTGTTTATTGGAATTATGCTGCCTGGCAATTCAGCTGGTGTTACACTTGCAGTATCCATCTTTTCTACCGCTTCTGTCTTATTTGTACCAACAACTTTAGGTACATCTGCCTTTGCAACATTTGCAATGGTCATTATTAATAATAGTATTAATGCCATTGTAATAATTTTTTTGTTTTTCATAAGTATTCCCCCCTCATATTTATATAATTTTTAATTAAAAAATCAAATTCTGATATACTCAAAATTACAATTTTTTCAATTTTACCGACTCCATTATATTACTAATAGGAACAATTTTTCAATAGCTTAATATATAATTTTTTATTTCTCTCTTCCTGTTAACTTTTTGTATAACTTCCATACAAATTTATAAAATGAAAAGCCAAATATTGTACTATATAGTGCAATTCTGTCTCTCTTTTTTATCCTTTTATCCTTTAATGCTTTTTTTCTATTTTGCTTAATATATTCCATAAGCTTTTTTTGTTCTTCTGGATACTTATCTTTGCAATTAGCAAGCTGAGAAAGTGTTGCTAGGTAAGCATACATTAACCTTCTGTCTGCAGCCTTTTCTAGATCTGGATATTTATTTTTTACATAATCACACATTTCTTGCGTAGAATCTATTAATTGCATTTTTTTAGGAGAGAAGCCTTTGGTTGTAATTGAATTATCTCTAATTATATAATAGTATTTGCTTTCTGAACCTAATGCAATTTTTTTGCACTCGTCAATTAATAAATATGTTGTGGCTGCATCTTCAAATATTCTTCCCTTTGGGTACTTTACATTATCAAATAACTCTTTTTTGTACATTTTAGCCCAAGCAGATAAGTCTATTCCCTCATCATATAATATTTTTTCTAATGTTGTTTTTGGATCTAATACTAAATGTTCTCCTGTTTCTTTTTCTATTCTTGTTCCATTTGTATATAAAACTGTATGAGAACAAATAGACATTTCAGCGTTGTTTTCTTTTATTAATTGATATAGAAATTGAACATAATCTTTTTCAACATAGTCATCAGAATCGATTAGTGTTATATATTTACCTTTTGCAATTTCTATTCCAGCATTTCTTGCATCTGATAAGCCCCCATTGCTTTTATGAATTACTACTATTCTTTTATCTTTTACTGCATATTCGTCACATATTTGGGGCGAATTATCTTTTGAACCATCATCTACAAGTATTATTTCTAAATTTTTGTATGTTTGGTTTATTACAGATTTCAAACATTTTTCTAAATATTTTTCTACATTGTATATTGGTAAAATTACACTTATCAACTCTTCTTCCATTTATATTCCTTCCTTAGTTTGGTAGAAAAAGAATTAAAATTTTGTATTTGTCAAAATATAATTCTTTTTCTTTCCAATTTTTTATTCTTTAATAAATATCTCTAACTCTCAAAATCAAGTTTATTTTATCTTAATACAATAATTGTAAATCATTGCAGCTGCTTCTGCTCTACTTGCTGTTCCTTGTGGATCTATTCTTGTTCCGCTGTCTTTTCCGCTTATTATTCCTTTTGCTATTGCCCATTGTACTGATGTTTTTGCATATCCACTTGTTTTACCCGAATCTTTGTATTTGCTTATGTCTGCAGTTTGACTTACATTTTTGCCTTTATATTTTGCATAGTTTCTTAACATTACTGCTAGTTGTTCTCTTGTGATATTGTCTTCTGGTCCAAATTTTCCATTTGAGTATCCATTTACTATTCCTTTTGATGTTGCCCATCTTATTGCATTATAATAATATTTTCCACTTGTTACATCTGCAAATTCTTTTGCATTTGTTACTTTTGGTTCGCCTTCCATTCTCCATAAGATTGTTACAAGCATGCCTCTTGAGAATTTTGCATTTGGTCTAAATTCTGTTTCTGTTGCACCTTTTATTATTCCTTTTTCGTAACAATATTTTACAGAGTTATAATACCAATCTTGCTCATTTACATCTTTAAATGGTAGAACCACTGTTAAAATTAATTCTGCAGTTTTGTCTCCGACTTGAGCAGTTATTTTTGTTGTACCGCAAGAAACTGACTTTATAAATCCATTTTGGTCAACAGTTGCAATGCTCTCATTTTCAGAACGCCATACTGGAGCTTCAATATCATCTGGATTTTGTGGATTATATATCAACTTAGCTTGATAATTCATTCCATATTCTATTTGAACATTATTTTCATAGAATGATATACTTCTAAGTTCATTTGTTACTTTTATTGTAGCCATTGCAAGAACTCCAGCTGTTGAACTCTCTAAATATAAGGTTGTTTCTCCTTTACTAACTCCTTTTACAACAACAGAATAGCTATAATTATGATAGCTTCCAATTGATATTCCTCCTTGCCCACTTGTTTGAATGGTTGCAATTTTAGAGTTTTCAGTTCTCCATACCGCATCAACATATCTAATATTTGATACCTGCAATTCTATTGTTTCTTCCACATTAACTTCAAAATCACTTGCTGCCCAGCTGACATTTAGCATCATTGATATTAATACAGTAATTAACGCCATTGCTAAAATTTTAATTTTCTTCATAAAAATATCCCCCTTTTATTATTTTATCTTAGTACAATAATTATAAATCATTGAAGCTGCTTCTGCTCTACTTGCTGTTCCTTGTGGATCTATTCTTGTTCCGTTGTCTTTTCCGCTTATTATGCCTTTTGCTATTGCCCATTGCACTGATGTTTTTGCATATCCACTTGTTTTGCCTGAATCTTTGTATTTGCTTATGTCTGCAGTTTGACTTACATTTTTGCCTTTATATTTTGCATAGTTTCTTAACATTACTGCTAGTTGTTCTCTTGTGATATTGTCTTCTGGTCCAAATTTTCCATTTGAGTATCCATTTACTATTCCTTTTGATGTTGCCCATCTTATTGCATTATAATAATATTTTCCACTTGTTACATCTGCAAATTCTTTTGCATTTGTTACTTTTGGTTCGCCTTCCATTCTCCATAAGATTGTTACAAGCATGCCTCTTGAGAATTTTGCATTTGGTCTAAATTCTGTTTCTGTTGCACCTTTTATTATTCCTTTTTGGTATGTGTATTTTATAGAACTGTAATACCAGTCATTTGTCCCCACATCATTAAATGGCAATTCTGTACTTTGCGGTACTTTATATGTATCTTTCTTTTTATTAACTGGTGTTAAAAATGCCTCTGACATATATCCAATTACACCATTGTAATCTACCTTTGCCCAACCGTTTATATTGGATTCTAGTACAGATACTAGAGAATCTCTTGGTACAGACATTATGTTTTCATAATTTGTCTCTCTTCCGCCTGGTCCATTTCTTAAATATACTCCGCTCCAATTTGAGCTTACGTAATATAAGTTTCCTTCCATATTACTTGGCAATTTTACATACGTTGGCATATTTTTGTATATTGGTATAATAAAAGTAAGTTCATTGTCTAACCAATTGTTTTGTACATAATTTTCATATAACATTTCTGCTTGAAAAGTCGGGTCTTGTACATTTGTCATATATTGATGTGTATATAATTCACTAAATGATTTTCCAACAACATCAAATTTGAAAGTGTATTTTGTGTTTTGTCCTTGTTTTAAATATGAATTTGCCATCTTTTTTGCCCCTTCTACTAGAGCTTTGTATGGCGTGTTCCAGCCTTCTTCTTTTGCATATTTTAGAGCAGTTTTTTTATTGTTATCTCCATCATTTGCTCCATAATTAAAGAAATTGTATGTATTTGGATACTCACTGTCCGTTCCTGAAATCATATCTGGAAGTTCTGTTCCATTTCCTATTTCTTGAAATATTTTTACTATTATGCTGTAAGCACTTTCTCCAGAAGCTTTTGCTGCATCATAAATCATTTGAGAGTATTTAATTCCATCACTACTATAACCTTGTAAATATGTTCCAGCTACTGCTTTTTCTATGTTTGCTATGCTAACTGTATTACTGTTTGATAAATCTAAAAACTCAAATATCGTTACCTCTGTTAAAAAGTTTCTTGGATCTAAATAATAATTGACTATGTCTTCAGATGCACAATAATAGTTTTTATCTCCTTCTCCGTTACAACTATCATACCAGCTATCTGGATATCTTGTATTACTGCTTTTTACTATTGTATTTTTCATATGAACATTTTCATTTTTTACAAGCTCGTCCCATTCTATGTTTGTATAAAAAGCTTTGAATTTCCAGTTTGTATGTCCATTTTGTACTAATTTGTTTAGTAATATTCTGTAGCTTTCTGGAAATGAATTAATACCATTATTTTGCGGATTTATAATTGTTTGATTATACTCTGTTTCTGCAAAGGTTTTTATACTACAAAATATAGTGCTTAGAATTGATATTATTAATATACTTACAATAACCTTTTTCATAGTTATCCCATCCCCTCTATATCATAAAATATCCTTAATAAGAATTTGCACCAAGAAAAATTAACTTATCTATAAAAAATTTTGATTCTTTTTGGCATTTTTATTTTTTCATTTTCTTATTTACTGCTTTCACAATATATTGCATACTGTTTTTGTTTATTAATAATGCATAAATTACTACCATAATTAATGTTATAACAGATAGTGCTGTGTTCCTTACATAATATGTTATTACTGTTATTGCTGTAACTATAATAAATGAGAATACTAGTTTTTTTGGTACAGATAATTTTACATATTTTCTTGAATCTATTATTCTATATACAAACATTGCAAAATAAGAAACAGCTGTTGAAATTGATGCTGCATATAGTCCAATAAAGTTTACAAGTGAGATATTTACTACTAAATTTATTATTGCCGCAAAGATAGACGTTTTTGCAATTTCTTTAGTCAACTTTTTAGCCACATAAATTGAGCCTAAGAAACTTACTAATATATTGAACATTGTTGCAATCATTAATATTGGAATTTGATAATATGCTCCTCCAAATTTTTCATTTATTAATATATTAAATACAAATGGCATTACAGCAATTATTCCAATACAAACTGTTCCAAAGAATCTTATCGTAAATCCAAATATCTCACTAAAGAAATTGTCTCTATCTTCTGATTCAATATTTAAAGCAGCAGATTCTGTCCAAGTTAAATTGAATACACTATATAATGTTGATACAACTCCAGAGAATTTGTTAGCTGCAGAATATATGCCATTTTGTGCTATTCCTAATATAGTAGATATTATCATTCTATCTGATGCATTAACAATCCACCAAGAAAGCATATTAGGTACAAGTGGTACTGAATATTTTAACATTTGCTTTAGAATTTGATGGTCTTTTTTCTTAAATGATATGTATTCTCCTAATTTTTTTGAGAAGAATATATATGAAGCACAAGTTATGTTTCCAATTAGAGTTGCAGATAGTATTCCATAAGCTCCCCACTTGAATACAACTATGAATAACACATTTAATATTACAGAAACGGCTCCTGATAGGAAACTACCAATTGCGTATTTTGTGTTATCTCCTAGTCCTCTACTTATTTGTAAGAATATATTTGAGAACATTGTTGCTACAAGGTTAACTGCTAAAAAGTATTTATAGTCATTATGTATCCAATTACTTGCAATTATAAATACAAATGAATAAATAATTGTTTGAAAAATTGTAAATATAACTGTATTGCTTATTATGCTTTTTTCATTTTCTTTGTTTTCTCTTGAATCTAATAAATATCTAAATACTCCTTGCTCTATTTGTAATGTTACCACTGGCATAAATAGACTTACCAATGTGTTTAGTAAATCTACTACTCCATATTCTTCTGTAGATAATATGTATGTATATAGTGGTAGTAACAAAAATGTAATTAATTGTGTACATATTTTTCCTAGAGATACAATTGCAGTATTTTTTATTAATTGTTTTTCTTTATTCATTTTTTAGTTGCATTACTCCTTTTGTTAAAATCATGTTTATATTCAATTTTTTAGTACTTTGTCTAATTTTTCAAAATGTTTTTGTGCGTCTTTTATTTGGAATTCACAATCTTGTTTATAAGTCATATTTTCTTTGCTTATTTCTTCTGCATTGAAAGAATCTAATTTTCTTATATCTAATATTTTCCCCTTAAAGTTCATATCTTCCAAAACATTTTTTGTCTTATCACTATACATCATTGGAATTACAGCCTTTTTTAGTAACATTCCTAGAATGTTTGCATGGAACCTTCCTCCAACTATTATTTGAGAATTAGCAAGTTCTTCTAATGCTTCTTTAATGTTTCCTTTATAATAATATTTTGATATATGCTGTTTTGTTTCTTTGTCACATTTACTAATTATTTCCTCTATTGCTTGTTCGTCTCCCTCATTTTTACAAAAAGACATATAGCATATTTCGTAACCTTGATTAATAAAATATTTTGTCATATCTATAATTGTTTTTTCATATATGCTCGTATAACTATCGTTCATCTTTCTTTTGCAAGATATTATTGAAAATACAACTCTTTTATTGTTAGTACTTTTTATATTAGTTGTATCTAGCGAAAATACAATGTCTGAAGCATATCTTACATTTTTTAAGTCTTTAAATAACTCATATGAATAACTTTCTCTAAAGCATACATCTTGTGCATCTGCAAAAAATTTATGTGCAGCATTGAAATATTCTTTTGTTTTATATGGTCCAAAGTTTGCGCCTAATATGTAATAAGGATTTTTTCCAAGTGAAAATTTAGGTATTTTATTTTGTGTTTCCATATACATACTTCCGCCTATAACAACATTTATGTCGCATTTGTTTGCAATTATTTGTTTCATTTGTAATTTTCTAATTGCTTTAATAATTATTTCATTTGATATAATATGAACATTTTTATTTGTTGTTTTATATGAACTAGACAATAAATAATATTCTTGATTTGGATATCTATTTTGTAATATTTCAAAAAATAAATCGTCTCCTAAATTATTTTCTAAATATGCATTTACAAAAATTTTCATTTAGTAATTTCCTCTCTTTTGATACTTCTTTTGCTTAATTTCAAGTTTAATTTATTGTATAAAAACATAAATATCATTTTTTTATTATAATATAATTTTTTAACAAATTTTAAATTTGGTATTTCATTATTTTTTATGTTATCAAACATCATTCTAATTTCTGGTCTATCTAGCTTACTTACAAATTCTTTGTTGATATTGTGCTTAATATTATTTTCCGATATGTAATTTCTTAAATGTATAAAATACATATTTACAATTTCAGAAATAATCATATTATTGTTTTTTTCTGATATAGCCATCATTTTTTTGTATACATTTTCTGTTCTTTTAAGTCTATCTTCTATTGGTTCTCTAAATGCTCTATTTAAACCAGTTTTTTTAGATACATAGTAATACAATGGCTCATTTATTACAGCTATCTTGGTATTTATATATTTTATATAGTCTAGATTAAAAAGTAAGTCTTCCCCTTTGGTAACGTTTTCATCAAATAAAATGTTATTTTCTTTTATTATATTTGCGTAATATATTTTGTTCCATACAAGGTTTAATAATTGTCTACCATATAAAGTTATGAAGTCGTCTTTCGTAATCTCTATTATCTCATTTTCTGTTTTCTTTTCATCATATTTTTGTGGTTTTATTTTGTTTACGTCTAGATATTCAAAATAATAAGAACATACCTTTAGATTATAGCTTTCTATATTTTCCATCATTCGGCTTATATAATTGTTTTTTAAGTAGTCATCCGAATCGACAAACATTATATATTTTCCTGTTGCTATGTTTATCCCAATGTTTCTTGTTTTCGATGGTCCACCATAAATTCCATTTTCTAGTTTTATATTATTATATTGTTCTACAAATTTTTTACAAATTTGTTCTGATGAATCCTGCGAATTGTCATTTATTAATATAATTTCATCTTGTTCATTTATTTGTGAAATTATGCTGTTTAAGCACTTTTCTAAGTATTTTTCCACATTATGAACTGGTATGATTATACTTATTCTTTTCACTGTTATCTCCTATTGTTTTTTCAAAGTTTTCTTTATTATATTTTTTAATTTTTGTGGCATTACCTGTTTTATAATGTCTTTTGGATTAATTCTAAAGTGTAAATTTTCCTTTGTATATTCTTTATACTGTTTATTATCTATTGAATTGTAAACAGTTTTTCTTATAGCTGGAAATGGAGTTGGTCTTTTTAAATTTAAATTTCGTTTTGTTACACTTTCTATACTCGTTTCTTCTGCAATTATATCTTGTTGTATGTCTTCAAATATTTTTTGTCCTTTTCTTGAATTTACAATAACTGCAGACACACCCTTTTTAATATCTATTTTACTATTTGTTTCTTCTATTCCCCAAAAATCTGCTATTGTGATATCTCCAACTCTATTTAAATTGGCATATTTACAGTCATAACAGCATCTTCTATATGTGTTTCCTGCTAAGAAAGATTTATAATATGAATCAAAACAAGATGCTTTTTTTGTTACTTTATTATTTTGATATTTGATTCTTAAGTTTAGTCCCCAACCTTTTTCTGTTTTGTCTCTAAAGTCGAATTGGTCTATTTTACTGTTTTCCTTTGCTTCTAACGAATTTTTATACTTTTCAAATAATTTTTGACTTGGCACTCCGTGGCATACAATATCAATTGTATATAGATTTTCATAGTCTTTTCCAAGGTATTGTTTTAATCCAGCAATCTGGCAAGGTGTACCAGAAAATAATACTTTTCTACCAGAAATAAGGTCATTCTTTGTCTGTTCAAAAGTATCTGCTGTATCACTTTGAACATATTTTGAACCTTGAAGTAGTTTTAGTTCTTCTATATTTTCCACTCTTATATGATTAACTTTTAAGTTTTGGTCGTATGCAGCTCCATAAACTACTCCATCTTGACTAATTATGTTTTTAGCAAAGGCAATAAACATTCCTCCAGAAGAACTAATTTTTAGATCTTCCTCATTTTTATTTTGTGTTGCATATGCTTTTTGTTCTATTCCTTCTATCTCCAATTTATTAATTTGAGGACATCTCTTTAAACATAAACCGCAAGATATACATTTTTCTTCATTTACAACAGGTTCTATAAAACCTTCTTTATTTTCTTTCATTTCTATTGCATTTACAGGACATATTTTTTCACAGCATCTGCAGCCAGCACAGATATTGTATTTATTTATATTATTGATGTTTTTTTTTAATGGCTCTATTGCATTTTTTAGGTCTTTTATTGATTCTTCTCTTTCATTTTCTAGTATTTTATTAGCATTTTCAAAGTCTATTTCTTTGTTTAAAAAACTGTAATCATTGTTATCTCTTAATATTCTATCTTCTAGTCCTACTAATTTTAATATACTTTCTATTCTAGTTGCAGTTTTTCCTGGTAAAATGTCAACAAATTGTTTGTTAAATATTAAAGAAAATACTGTGCCATGGAATGAATCTGTTATTATATATTTAGCATTTTTTATGTATGTTACAAATTGTCCAGGTGTTGGTAAATGAATAAATTTCCCTGGTTTTAATCCATAATATAATGATGGATGAATTCTATATACAGGCAATTTAGTGTGTTTTTTTAAATTTTTAATGTAATTTTCCATTTCTTTATTATGGTGTAATTGATATATTAAAATATATTCTTTGCCATCTAATTTTGTAGGTTCACAGATCTTATTCCATTCTTCACTTTCTAATAATAGCGTTGGATCCACAACTTGTTTTACATTAGTAAATCCTTTTTTTCTAATTATCTTTTCTGCTGAGTCTTCTCTTACTAAAATTGTTTCATATTTTTTTAAAAGATTCTCTAAATTATTATCTAAATTTGTTGGAAGTTTATCTACTCCAAAGCTTGCAGCATATGCTATACATTTTTTATTTTCTGGAACAAAATCTAAGAAATATGTTGCATCATATTCTTCTGAACCAATCTTGCCCCAAATTTGGTCGCTACCTGTACAATATATATCTGCTTCTGGTAAATTTTCTTTTAGCTCTTTAGAAGAATGATACTCAACTTCTGTTTGTTTTAAGTATTTATTTCTATATTCAGTAAATTTATTATTCATTTTTGTAACATTTGGTCTTTGAACTATGCAATAAATAGCTTTCTTTATTTTTCCTTTTAAACCAGATGTTTTGCCATTATAGTTTGTATTAACAGATTTAGCATTTGTTTCTTCTTCTTTTATGTAATTTATTACTTCTGAGTCATATCCCATTTTTTCTAAGGCTTTTTGCATACTGTATGTTTGTAATATAGAGCCATAGTTTGGTACTGAGTGTCTTGTAATAAAATCTATTTTCATAATTGTTCTCCTATTTTATAGATATATTTTTGTTTATTATTGTTTTATATGGTAATACCTGATTAGTATTTTTCATAATATTTGTTCTTGTAAAAACTACTGCAAAACCTAAAATAAATGCAACTATAACATAATTTTTTAGATTTTTTTGTAACTTTTGTAAGTTTGCCTTGCCTTTTATTCTTTGTTTTATGTCTTCAATTATTTTTTTACTTGGTATTACACTTATGTAATATGGAACTGAAATAATTTGGAATACTTCAAAATATAATGCTATTCTTATAAATAACATATGACAGGCACCAAGAGCCATCATAATTAATGACACTGCTTGAACATTTAAGAATAAAATATCTTCTTTTTTTACATTGTCTAATGCCTTATTTTTTCTGTATATATAGTACATAAAGATGTAAACTAATACATTTTCAATTATATATAACTCAGATACATCTCCTTTAGCAAATTTGCCGGTTAGATACACATTAAACCTTGTATTTTGAACGCATAGTTTTACTATTTGCATTAGATTCTCATTTAATATTAATATTATTGCAGTAACCGGAATAACCCATTTCCAATCTGCTAACATTTTTTTATCAAGTAACATTAATGCTAGCATTATAAATGCCGTACTATGCATTAATCCAGCTAGAATTACAAATATAGCATATAAAAAATATTTCTTTTTATCTAGCAAAAATGGATATGCTACTACAATTAAACTAACAGCTAGATATTGTCTAACAATATTTAGTGAATCAAAAAAGAAACCACCTAAAAAGAAGATTAAAATACTTAATATTGGATATTTAGACTTAGTAATAATTGTATACATAATAAGTCCTACTGTGATTGCAGAAGTAACAATAAATAATGCTGTTGATTCTTGTGAGAATAATAAACATATTCTAATTATTGTCTTAAATCCAATCTCCATATTTTTTACATCTATACCATTTGCAATTCTATGGTAATCAAAATTATATCTTCTTAAATAGTCGGTTCCTAAATCGTATCTTAAAGCAGACACTAGAAAAAAAGGTAAGAATGTCATTATATAGCAACAACATTTTTGCCATTTTTTCTTTACTTTAGTGGATGCATACATAAATAGTATTGAAATTATTAACATTATTATATAGATAATCATATCTTTTCCCTTTTAAAAACTCTTTTCATATTTTTTTCCTGTAAATTTTGCCATTAAGAAGCTTGTTCCCTTCTTCCACCAATTTACATTTTGCATATCTATTACTTTTATTTCTTCATATTTTATTTGATTTTTGTTTATCCAAACATCTAATAAAAGTTCGGATATTCTTCCGTAAAATCTTGCATGGAAACTATCATATTTGCTCTCATCTGTTCTTTTTTCTAATTCAAATAATATGTCAAAAAGCCAGTTACAGTAATCGTTTAAAACTTCCTTTTTCATTATGAACATATTAAACATATGTGCTGATGTTCTCTTATGTAATTTATCAAATTCTTCTAAGTATTCTGGATATTTTTCTTCTATTATTTTTCTTGTTTCATCTAAAGGTTCTACATACATTGTATGTCCATAGTGAGAATATAAGTTTTCGACATAATAGTTTCTTTTTTTAGGAAGTATTACATCTACTTTTTCTAGTTTCTCTTCTGCCTGTTTCTTTGTAAGTACTATTTTAAATTTTTCTGTTTCTTCTTTAGGAACTTTTTTAGCACAAGAGAAATATCTTCTATAATGAACTAATCCTTTATAGTCTGCATCTAAATTTTTCCAAGCCCAGTATAAGCCTGTTAGTTCGCAAAAGTATGGGTTTTTTAAAGATATGTTGTCTCCTGTATTGTCTTGTATATATTTTTCTATCTTTTCTTTTCCTTCTGCACCTACTTGTACTGGTACATACATTTCGTCATCTGGCATTTGATATTTTTTATGTGCTGCAACTATTACTTTTATGTCTTTCACGTTGTTTCTCCTCTTTATTTTATACTGCCCCTTCTTTTCTAAATATTTTTAGAAAAGTTTTTAATATTATTTTTAAGTCCATTATTATTCCTCTATGTTCTATGTAATAGGTATCCATATATGCTCTTTCTTCAAAGTCTACATCATTTCTTCCATTTACTTGCCAATAACCTGTAATTCCTGGTTTTACATTTTTTATTATATCATAGTAATACCCACCAAGATCTTCTTTTTCTCTGTGTAGGTATGGTCTTGGACCTACTAGACTCATTTCTCCTTTTAATACATTAATAAATTGTGGAAACTCGTCTATGCTTGTTTTTCTTAGTATTTTTCCTAGTTTTGTAATTCTTGGATCATTTTTTAACTTTTTATATTTTTTATATTCTTTTTTAGCTTCTGGATTTTCTTCTAAATATTTAAATAATTTTTCGTCTGCTTCCATTACCATTGTTCTAAATTTATACATTCTAAATTGTTTTCCATTTTTTCCAATTCTTATTTGTTCAAAGAACAATGGACCATCATTTTCTTTTAATACTAATCTCATTATCCACACTATTAATATTATAGGTAATAATAAAATTGTTCCTACAATTCCAGACATTACATCTACTGCCTTTTTTATAATTGTATATATAATATTAGGTTTTTTTATGTTTTTGTCTTCATTTATTATGTTCTCTATTTGTTCGCTTTGGGTAATATCTATAATTGTGCCTTCTATTGCAATATTATCAAGTTCTTCTTTTATAGCTAAGTTGCCTTTGTTCATAGCAAACATTCCCTTCTATCTTATTGTTTAACACCGTTAATTCAACATATTTATGTTTGAACTTTCTATTTTGTATATCCAGTTTTATTTATTATTGCATTACTCATTTCTTTTACTGTTGATGGAGCCTCATAATCCTCTTGTCCAAAAGCTTCTTTATGAAGTTTTATAACATTATTTTCTAGTGTTACTGGAACACCATACCATCTATCTAGAGTTATACCTTTAGTTTCGTATGGCCATCCTATACTTCCCGTAACTTTAAAAGAAGCAAGACTTGGTACTAATCCCCATATTTCTGATGAAGATATATTTGTTCTAATTTTTGGCAAAATGGTATCTGCAAAACTATTTAATTGTCCTATTCCCAATGTTTTTGCCTTGCTAAGCATTGCCTCTATAACAGTTCTCATTCTCTCTGTTCTTTTATAGTCTCCACCTGATGTATATCTAATTCTAGAGTATGCAACTGCCTGAACCCCATCTAATTTTTGTCTTCCTGTAGTAGAAAGATGACTTGACTTTATTTCTGAAGATTTTGATGTTGCATCTATATAACTATTTATGTATTTTAATTCTGAGCTATCTATATCTATATAAACTCCACCCAAACTATTTACTGCAGCAATTACAGCGTCAAAGTTAACTGTAACATATTCTGTTATGTTAAGGTCTAAAGCTTCGTTTAATGATTTTAAAGCATTTTGTGCTCCACCATAAGAATATGCATGTGTTATCTTGTCCAATTTCTTTGTTCCATTTTCTGTAACATATACATAAGTGTCTCTATAAACAGATATTAATTTTACCTCATTTGTTTTTTCATTTATACTAGCAATTATCATACAGTCACTTCTATTTCCTAGTCCATAGTCATCTGCTCTACTGTCTATTCCAAGTAGTGCAATATTTCTGTATCCTTCTAGTTGCTTAGATGTTTCTTCGTTTATTCCAATTTCTTCTACATCAATATTTTCTTTTTGTACTTTATTTATTTTTCCATTTACAAAACCATATCCGGCAAGAACAAGTCCCGAAATAATAATTACTATTATTAAAATTATTATTAAGAAAATTCTGAGTCTTTTATGTTTCTTTTTTTGGTTTTTCATTTTTATTTCTTCTTCTCTTTCTAAATTTCTTTCATATGCTCCATATTTATATTGTTCTGGATTATAATTTTCTTGTACTTTTCTTTCTTTAGGCTCTTCTGCCATTCTTCTTCCTTTTGAAGCCATTTTGTTTTCTCCTTAAAATTCTAAAACTAGATTAATTATATCATTGTATTATACGTTTTTCAACATATTTCACTATATTTCTTATTGTTATTATATGGCATAAAAAAGCACAAATCAAAAGGCTGAAGCACATTTAAAGTTTCAGCCTTTTTTATTTATCCTAAAATATTTATTTCTTTTTCTAGTTGTCTTAGGAAATATCTCTTATTTGATTTAAATTTTGCAGGAGTAAAATTTTTTGCCTGTTTTAGTAATATATCTATCTTATCAAAATCTTCTAATGCTAAAATATATCCCTCTTTTGTGAAGTTATCTAGTATTTGTAATTGATGATCATTTACGTGCTCACCATACTGTTTTAGTCTTGCTGCTGCTATTATTTTTTTGCCTTTTTTTAATGCTGTTAGTATTGTTCCAACTCCAGCATGGCAAATTATTACGTCTGCTTTTTCTATTGCTTCTTCAAATTTTCTTACAGACATATAATCTATTATTTTCATATTTTTTGTTTCAAATTTTGTGCTTCCTGCTTGAACTATTATTTCTTCTTTTTTGCTTATTTTTCCTTCATCTATTTTATCCTGAATTGCCTGTAATAGTCTAGGAAATTTTTTGTCCTGGGTTCCTAATATAACAAAAATCATTAGTAAATCCACCCCCAACATACAGATTTAGGATATACTTTATGCATTTCTTCCCATTGAACCACAAAAGTGTCTGCTATTGGGTATACAAGCCTTCCTGCAACAGTTCCTGTAGTTCTGTTTGCAAATGTTTCTATAAATATTACTTTGCTTCCGAATAATTTTGCAATGTAACACATTGGTACTGCAGTGTGTGTTCCAGTTGTCACAACCACTTCTGGTTGATGTCTAAAAAAGTAATATAAGCTTATAAAGCAATTTGCTAAAAATTTAAATATATATGTGAATGGATATTTTTTTGTTCCATATATTAAAAAGCTTATTTTATCTCCATATTCTTCTTTAAAACTATCATCTACTTTTGTTTTTTCTGTTACAATATGATAATCAAATTTCTTAAATAATGGCTTTATTTGCATAAGTTCATTTAAATGTCCACCTGTGCTTGCAATAAATAAGACTTTTCTCTTTTTATTAGAAATTTCATTTTTTTCTAGCAATGCCTTAGGCTTTTTGCCTTCTATATTTTTTATTTTATTGCATATATAGCATATTAATAATACAAGTAAAATTCCTGTTAATGCTCCAACTGTATCTAGACATACATCTATAAATTGTCCACTTCTATTCGGTATGAATAATTGATGTAATTCATCTGTTGCTGCATAAAGAAAGCAAAACATTATGCTTGAATCAAATTTATAAACACTTTCTCCTTTAAATGTTAAGGCACAGCTTATTGTTAGAATTCCAAGTAGCATATATATAGAAAAATGTGCACATTTTCTTACATAATACTGCATTTCTTCTATTTTAATAAATTTCTCTTCTTGGTTCATATTTTTTCCATTTTTAAATGTGTCTAATAGTATTTCTGCTACTTTAGCACTTGTACTAGAAGATTTTGGACCATTTTCAGAAGAAAATTTAAATATTTGTGTGCATAAAATTATAATTGCAATCATTAATAAATATCGAATTATATGTTTTAAAATATTTTTGTTCATATTTTTCCTTATCTTGTTGCCGGTAATAAATAGTAATTTAGCAACTTTTAATTTCTTTACTTTATATTGTCTACTTAAAAATGTGCGTAATTTTTAAGTAGACCGTCTTTTTTTATAATATTTACATTTTTTCTGGAACTTGTATTCCTAGTAAGTTTAAGCCTTTTTCTATTATTGTTTTTACCATATATGTTAGATATAATCTAGCATCTTGAGTTTCTTTGTCTTCACAAATAATGTGATTGTTATTGTAAAAACTACTAAATTGTTTTGCAAGTGTAATTAAATATCTTGCAAGTATAGAAGGTTCTTCTTTTTTTGTTACGTTTTCTAATGTTTCTGCAAAATTTCCAAGAGTTGTTATTATATCATAAGAATCTTCGTCATCTAATTTATCTGTATTTATGTTTTGAACCTCTGGTATGTATCCTGCTTTTTCTAACACACTATTTGCACGCACACATACATATTGAACATATGGACCTGTCTCACCATTAAAGTTTAACATTATATCCCAATCGAAGATTTCATCCTTTATTCTTCCATTTGATAAATCATTAAATATTACAGCTCCAACTCCAACTTTTCTTGCTACTTCTTCTTTGCTTTCTAGATTAGGATTTTTTTCTTCTATTATTTGTCTGCTCTTTTCTATTGCTTCATTTAATAATTCATCCAGTTTTATTATATTTCCTTCTCTTGTAGACATTTTTCCAGTCTTTAATTGAACCATTCCGAAAGGAACGTGAACTAGTCCATCTGTATATTTTTTATCTATTCCTAATAGTTTTGCAACTTCAAATACTTGTTTAAAGTGTAAGTTTTGTTCATATGATGTTAAATATAATGCTTTGTCAAAATCATATGTTCTTGCTCTGTAAAGTATTGCAGCTAAATCTCTAGTTGCATATGTAGTTGAACCATTAGACTTAATAATTAGACAAGGTGGCATTTTTTCTTCATCAAGATTTATAACCTTTGCTCCCTCAGACTCTGTAAGTTTTCCTGTTTTTTCTAGTATGTCTACAACTTCTTGCATTTTATCTGAATAAAAAGCTTCGCCATTTAAAGAATCAAATTTTGTGCCTAATATATCATAAACATTTTGAAATTCCTTTAGACTTAACTCTCTAAATTTTTGCCAAATTTCTGTGCAGTATGGATCTCCATCTTCTAACTTTTTAAAGTTATTTCTACAAGCCTCCAAAACACTTTCGTCCTCTTTGCAAAGATTATTTATTCTTACATATATTTTTGTAAGTTCGTCTATTGGGTTTTCTTCAATATTATATTCGTCTTTCCACATTTTGTAGCCTTCTATTAGCTTTCCAAATTGTGTACCATAATCTCCTAAGTGATTAATTCCTGTAACATTATATCCTAAATATTTGTAAATATTATATAGTGCTCCTCCTATTACAGTAGAACGTAAATGTCCTATATGAAAAGGCTTAGCAATATTTGGAGAAGAATAATCTATTACAATATTTTTTGGCTTTTCTTGTTTTTTCGTTCCAAAATTTTCTTTAGAAATATCAAATTCTTGTATTAATTCTTTTGCAATTTCTTTTCTATTTAATTTAAAATTTAAAAATCCGTTTACCGCATTCACTTCAGCTATTATAGTATTTTCTTCTTGATGCAAGCTTTCTACAATTTTATCTTGCAATTCAGTTGCTATAATCGCTGGTGATTTTTTTAGCTCTTTGGCAAGTGTAAAACAAGGAAATGCAAAATCACCATTCGATGCATCCTTTGGTACACCAATATTTTCTATTATCTTTTCTTTTGGAAGATTTACTACTTCTGCAATTTTATTTGCTATTATATCTTTAAAATCTTTCACTTATATTGCTCCCTTCTTTCGCCCAAAAAAGGGCGTCCCTATTGGGCGAATTAATCTCCTAAGCAGATTCCTATGTCTCTTGCCGTTTTTACTAGATCGTCATCCATGCTAACTTTTCTTAAGTTGCTTTCTTTTGTATTGCCAGAGACTGCACCCATTTCTTTATTATTTCCAACTACATCTTCTAATGTAGCATAATCCAATTTTCCATTTTTTATTACCGCTATTGTTCCAAATTTGCCTTCCATAGCAAGTTCCATTGCTTTAGCACCATATTTTGTTGATAAAACTCTATCAAATGCTGTAGGAGTTCCTCCTCTTTGCATATATCCTAAAACTGTACATCTTGATTCAAATCCTGTTAGCTTTTCTAGTTCTTTTGCAACTTTTTGTCCAGCTCCGCCAAGTTTGTTATTATCTACTCCTTTGCCATTATCTCTAACATTTTCTACTGTAAGTTCTCCACCTTTTGGAATTGCCCCTTCTGCAACAACAACAATGCTAAAGTGTTTTCCTTTTTTGCTTCTCTCTTGTATTTTTCTTACTGCTGAATTTATGTCATAAGGAATTTCTGGTATTAATGCAATATCGGCTCCTCCTGCAATTGCAGACTCTAATGCAATCCATCCAGCATATCTTCCCATTACTTCTAATACCATTATTCTATGATGTGTTTCTCCTGTTGTGTGAAGTCTATCTAATGCTTCTGATGCAACAGATACAGCCGTGTTATATCCAAATGTAATTTCTGTGCAAGCAACATCATTGTCTATTGTTTTTGGAACACCTATAACGTTCATTCCTTTAACAAAGAAATCTCTTGCAGATTTTTGTGTTCCATCTCCGCCTAAAGTAAATACACAGTCGAATCCATCATCTTTTACATTTTGCACACATTTATCAGATAAATCTTGATATTCCACTTCTCCATTTGGAAGTTCTACTTTATAATTGAATACATTTGCATTTGTAGAAGATCCAATTATTGAACCACCTCTTGGTAATATTCCAGAAGCTATTTTGTTTTCGCTAGTACTCAATTTTACAAAGTCATTATTTAAAAGACCTCTATAGCCTTCTATAAAACCATAACATTCAATCCCATTCTGTTCCGCTGTTTTTACTATTGCACGAATTACAGCATTAAATCCAGATACATCTCCACCATTTGCAAGTATTGCAACTTTTTTTATCATTTTTGTTAACCTCCAATTTTACTTTTGTTATTATTATTTCCATAAAAATTACTCTTTACACATTATACCAAAATATTGGAATATTTCAATATTTTCTCGTTATTTTTTCTAATTAGTAAATATTTTTCCATGCAACAGAAAAGAGACGGTAGCACCGCCTCCAATCTGCAAAGGATTTTTAAGTTTATTGTTAATTTTTTAAATACATCCACCAAGGCTTTTCTACCCATATGGTGTTTTTATTACTGAGCCTTATGCATTCCTCTAAAGTTGACTCAAAATTTTTCTGATTCATTTCTGAATTTCCAAACTTTGCAACTGTTTCATAGTCCTCCAGAGTATATGCCTCTAGAGCCCAGACACTAACAGCTTTAGCATCGTATCTTTGGCGTAATATATACGTCTTCTTACCTTTTATGTACGGTGCTTCCTCCATAGGGTCTGTAGAGATAACAAAAAACTTCTAAAGTCCATTTTTCATGGCTTTTCCTCCTAATGTTAACTTGTAAATTGCGGATTTTATTGATTTCCGCCCAACAACATTTTGCTAAATAACATTATACAACCGATTTATGTTAAAGTCAATACTTATTTTAAACCTATATTTTCATTGCTAATTATCTTTTGAAATTCCGTTTAAAGCTTAAAAACGGAATTAAGTTTGTGTATTTCAAAGGAATTTAAAAGAAATCGTGTTCCTATCAAACTTGGCTATGATTTTAAACCATGCGATAAATTAAATAGATGGCCTTATGTTTGTGATAATTGTAAATTCAAATACGGTGCTTGTCATCGTAATAAATTTAAATGTGACCCTAAAATTGCTCAACATAAAGCTGATGCTAATTGATTAATTCTAGATTATAATATTTCATTATTATTTTTTACAAATTTTCTTAATTAAAATTTCTTTTTGGGGTTGATTTTATCTTATAGTTATGATATAAGTATTTTGTCATTAAGTTTTATACTTAACGATAATTTCATTTTTTTCTTTTTTCTGCTTTGCGTTATAGCAAAATTTTTATTATAAGATTTAAAAGATCTTGTGACATAGTTATCACAAGATCTTTTAATTTTTATTTATAATTTATTGTAAAATTTTCGTAATTTTTCACTTTTTATTTTCTAGTATGCTTTTTACTTCTTCTACATTAAGTTCTACTATTTCTGCTATTTCATCTATTTTCATATTCTTTTCGAAAAGTTTTTTTATCATTTTCATTTTTTCTGTTTTTTTACCACGCTCTTCTCCGACTTTTTCCCCAATTTTTTTGCCTCGTTCTTCTCCAATTTTTTCTCCAATTTCTCTGTTAGTTTCCATCTCTGCATTATAGCGCATTATGCTCCATTCTCGCTCTTCGTATTTTTCGCGTTCTTTTGGATCTTGGCTTAGTTTATCTAGTTCTTCTACTGCTTTATTTATTTCTTTATTTTCTTCTGCCGACATTTTTATTTTATCCTCCTTACTTCCATCTATTAGCCACAGCCATTGTTCTAGCTTTGTGCTACATTCTGGATTTTTTATTTTAAACTTTTCCAACTCTATAAAATGCATTTCAAAAGTATCTGTTGCATTTTCTTCCTCTGGACTATATCCCATATCTATAAATTCTAAATCATTTGTTTTATTAAACTTCATTTTTGCTATTGAATGATAAGAATTTCGTTTTAAGATTTTAAATTTTAGTATGTTTATTGTTATTATTTTCTTTAATTCTTTATAATTTTGTTTCGCTTTTAATTGTTCTGATGCAAGCTTTGACAAATATGTGCTAGATCTTTGTCTTATATTATTTTCATTTGATACTTGCATTTCTACATCTACCACTGCTTTATTATCTATATCCAGTTTTAAATCTAATATTCCTAATTTTTCGTCTGCCATATTAGGCGTTAATTCCGGATTTTTTACTTCTACTTTATTTATATGTATATTTAATATTGCCTCTAAAAAGT
>OLGZ01000156.1_pt1 | contig 64935 bp, 51 predicted proteins | sample 1605981 | NCBI WGS metagenome assembly OLGZ01 (sample SAMN03283291) | human gut metagenome | biome: human-associated habitat; material: feces | host: Homo sapiens | place: Peru | collected 2012
ACCCGCCGCGCCGCCGTGTCCACTGACAATAGGAATTTCACGGCCGCTGAGTGCCGGTTGCGAGAGGACATATTCCTTTTCGCGTCGCTTCTTAAAGAGAATTTCCCTGAATTCAAGGACAGTTACGTCGCATCGACCGCACCGCAGGCCGGTGTGCGTGAGTCCCGCCGCATCAAGGGTGTCCACACCGTCACCGCTGATGAATATGTGAGCGGCTTCCATTATGATGACAGCATCTCGCGCGGAATACACCCGATTGACATGCATGCAAGCAAGGGTACCAAACAGATGCGCGTTGATCTCAAGCAGCCGGCGTATGTGCCGTACAGGGCTCTCATCGCTCCCGAATATCCTAATCTGCTTGTCGCCGGGCGTTGCATCTCCACTGACCGTCAGGCTCTTGCGTCACTGCGTGTGATGGCGAGCTGCATGGGTACAGGTCAGGCAGCCGGCGTAGCCGCGGCCCAAAGCATCACTGAGAACCGTGACGTGCAGAACATCGACATTGAGACCCTTGTGGGCACAGTACGCAAACTCGGCGCTATCATTTAGGAATATTCTCGTGGCATTTAACTCATTGATAACGAATTAAAAGAACAATGTCCTGGTGCCGGATTCCGCACTAGGACATCGCTTTATTTGTTGATAACCAACTAATTACCCGCCACTGGCTCATTATCAGTCGGTGGCGGGTAAAGTGTTTATCCTCAGTTAGATAGAGTATTGACTTTGGCTGTTATCTACCAAAGACAATACGGTAAGACTTTGGCAATCAGGTACTACGACTCCACGGCTTTTGCGAGGCGGCCGGCGAGATCGATGAAGGCTTGGCCGTCAGGGCGTGTGGAGAGGGCGGCGGGTTCACCGGAGTCTCCGCCTTCACGTATGCTCTGGACGATCGGAATCTGACCGAGGAGCGGAATTCCGTACTTGTCGGCCATCTCCTTGCCGCCATTCTTTCCGAATATGTAGTACTTGTTCTCCGGAAGTTCCTCTGGTGTGAACCAGGCCATATTCTCCACGAGGCCGAAGATCTTGCGGTCTATGTTCTTGTTACGGAACATGTTCACGCCTTTCTCAACATCCGAGAGGGCTACCGGTTGAGGGGTCGTGACGATCAGCGCGCCCTCCATCGGGATGTCGTTGACGAGGGAGATGTGGATGTCACCTGTTCCAGGAGGCATATCGATGAGAAGAAAGTCCAGAATGCCCCAGCGTACTTGCAGGATCATTTGTTTCAACGCGTTGCAGGCCATCGGGCCTCTCCAGATAAGGGCTTGGCCAGGTTCGGCGAAATAGCCGATGGACATCCATTTCACACCGTATTTCTCGATCGGGTAGATGACCTCCTTGCCCTCGGCGATCTCCTCGGCCTCAGGGACAGCTCCTTCCGTGCCGGTCATCAGCGGAACCGATGGGCCATAGACATCAGCGTCGGCGAGTCCGACCTTATAGCCGAGACGGGCCAGGGCAACGGCCAGATTGACGGCCACGGTTGACTTTCCGACTCCGCCCTTGCCGGAGGCTATCCCGATGATGTGGCGGACGTTGTTGATTTCCTCAAGTCCGAGATCAAGTCCGGCTTTCTTCTTGGGAGCCTCCTCCTTGACAACCGTTCTGACCTCTACCTCAGTGCCTTGCGGGGCGTTGCGGATGATTGTCGCGCGGGTGCTTCCGACAAGATATTCAGTGAGAGGGTCACGTCTTTTCGGGAAGGCGAGGGTGACTGTCACCTTGTTGCCATCGATGGAGACGGAATGAACCATCCCGAGTTCTATGATGCTTTTGCTTCCTTGGGCGGGGTGGACCACCTCGGTCAGCATATTCAAGATTTCCTGTTCAGTCATATTCGTTATTTCACTATGTTCATTTCCTTGGTGAGGTAGCCGGCGCCGCCGAACTTGTCCACGAGGAAGAGGACGTAGCGGATGTCCACGCAGATGCACCTCTGGAGGTCTGGCTCGAACATCACGTCGCTTGACATTGACTCCCAGTTGCCGTCGAAGGCCAGTCCGATGAGCTCGCCGTCGGCGTTGAGGACAGGGCTGCCGGAGTTGCCGCCGGTGATGTCGTTGGTGGTGAGGAAACAGCAAGGGAGGTTGCCGTCGGCCATAGCGTACTGTCCGTAGTTTCTCTTGACATAGAGCTGCTTGAGTTTCTCAGGAACGATGAACTCATAGTTGTCCGGATCCTCTTTCTCCATCACACCGTAGATTGTGGAGTAGTACCTGTAGTTGAGAGCGTCTTTCGGGGAATATGACTTCACGGTTCCGTAGGTGAGCCTCATCGTGAAGTTGGCGTCCGGGTACATGGCCTTGCCCTTGCTCCATTCCATCAGACCGGCGGTGTAGGCCTTGGATGCGGCCTTGATGTTGTCTTTTGCCTCCTGACTCTGCTCTCCGCGCAGTTTGACAAAGACATTCACGATGGAAGAGGACAGCTTGTTGACCGGATCGTGTCTGATGGCGGCGATGCCGTCCTTGCCGATGGCTTCAGCGGCCTTTTCGTAGGATGTCAAAACAGTGGTTCTGAACAACTCATCGACGTACTTGTCAATGTCCAGAGTCGCGAAATCCTCTCCAAGATCCGGATAATTCTCCGGCCTTGCCTTCTCTCTGTAGAATTTAAGCAGGGCGGCGGTCTCTTCCTTGTCCAGAGGAGCGTAGTAGTCCTCATAGACGGCCTTCATCGCCTCAAGGCCTTTCGCAGTGGCTGCCGCGGTGTCGGAACCGGCCTTCAGGCTGTTGTGCCAAGCGCCGTTGAACGCGCTGGTGAAATTCATGAGCTCAAGTCTGAAAACAGTCTCGCTCAAGAGCTTGACATCGAAATCCACCTGCTCATTGGTCTTGATTCCTGCGGCGATGTCAGCGATCGCGGTTCCGTAAAGCTCCGAGCGCTTCTTGTTCTTATCGACCCATTTCTGGAAACGGGCCTCCTTGTCGTGCTCTTTCTCGATGATATTCAAGTCCTTGAACGCCTTCTTCTCACCGATCCACTTCTTCCAGCCATTCGCCGAGCTCGCATATTTGTTGGCATATTTCAGCCTGATCGAAGGATCCTTCTCCATCCATTTCCACATAATGTCCTGTCGGAGGGTCCTGGCCTCGATGGCTATGTCGTTCAGTGCCATCATATGGTTCAACTGCGCTTCGGTCTGGTATCTTTGCGTGCGGCCAGGGTAGCCCATAATCATCGTGTAGTCTCCCTCGTTGATGCCTTTCAAGGAAATCTTCAGAGACTGTTTCGGAGTGTAAGGAACATTGTCCTCTGAATATTCAGCAGGCTCGTTGTCCTTGCCGGCATATACCCTGAACATCGAGAAGTCTCCCGTGTGGCGTGGCCACATCCAGTTGTCGGTCTCGCCGCCGAACTTTCCGATGGATGCCGGAGGGGCGCCCACGAACCTGATGTCCTTGAATATCTTATAGACAATGATGTAGTGCACGTTGTTATTATAGAAGGAGGTGAGCTCCACGTCGCACCCAGGATTCTGCTCCTCTGAGGCTTTGACAAGGGCTTCGGAAACAGCCCTTCTCTCTTCATCGCTCTTCGCTCCTTCGATCGCGTCGGTGACATCGCTCATGTTCACAAGGAACGTTACCGAAAGTCCTGGAACGGGGATTTCCTCGTTGCTGTTCATCGCCCAGAATCCATCCTCAAGGTAGTTGTGCTCGTCAGAGGAAAGCTGCTGGATGCTGCTGTAGCCACAGTGATGGTTGGTCACCAGCAGTCCTTTGTCGGAGATCATCTCACCGGTGCAGCCTCCGCCGAAGATGACGATAGCGTCCTTGAGCGAAGAATGGTTGACACTGTAGATCTGGTCAGGGGTGAGCCTGCAACCGAGATCCTTCATCGCGTCCGCATTGAGTTTCTGGAGGAGCGGAAGCATCCACATCCCCTCGTCTGCCATCGCGCTGAATCCGACCATGAGGGCGGCCGCGAAGGAACAAATCAATTTTCTCATATCAAATACTTTTAAATATGTCTGTGTCCGTAATCAAAAAAGATTACCGGTTATATTTACTAAAGTAGCTATTTCCAATGAAAATAACCAACAAAAGTAGCCATTTCCTGCTTAAACTCAAATTTCTGGTTATATTTGCCGTTTCCGGCAGGCTGGAGGGAGGTTGACCCAAGGTTGCTGAGCCTGTCGAAGCGCCGGTCGCTTCGACAGGCTCAGCGACCAAAAGGAATTGTCCGCCGGCAAGGTTTGAATTTATGAATATAAAGAAAGAGATACATCTGCTGCCGTTTATGGAGGCGGGGCGCATCGAGGCCGGCTGTGACGAGGCCGGGCGCGGTCCGTTGGCTGGCCCTGTCTATGCCGCGGCCGTGATACTTCCGGCGGATTTCCACCACCCGTTGCTGAACGATTCCAAGAAGATGAGCGAGAAATCCAGGGATATCCTGAGGCCGATCATTGAGCGTGAGGCGATCGCTTGGGCGGTCGAGGCTGTCAGCGCTGAGGAAATAGATGAATTGAATATTCTTTGGGCATCCGTTACCGGTATGCAGCGTGCGGTCAGGAGGCTTGACCCTAAACCGGACTTCCTGCTGATCGACGGCAACCGTTTCAGACCTTTCGATGAATATGGCTTCGGCACCTACAGCACTGTGGTTCACGGCGATGCGACATATTCATCAATCGCGGCGGCGTCTGTGCTCGCGAAGACTTGGAGGGACGAGAAGATGCGCCAGCTGGCCAAGGAATATCCTGAATATGGCTGGGACAGGAATATGGGCTATCCGACCAAGGAGCACATCGAGGCCATCAAAAAATTCGGGTTGACACCGTGGCACCGTAGGTCGTTCCACCCCAAGGAACTTGAACCGACATTATTCACCGGTCTTTAGTCCGAGTTCCTTCTCGTAGCGGAGGATGAGCTTGCGGTTCATGCTGATGATTTCGTCCTTGTCTTGGAGCCTTTCGTTAAGGCGTTCGATGTCAGCTTTCAGCGAGGCTATTGTCTTTATGTAGCCATCCTCAAGATCCCTCATCTTTCTGTCATAGTTCTCCTTGATGTCGTTTATCCTTTCTGTCGCCGAACTTATCGGTTCGAAACCATTCACCAGTTCAGCCACGGAAGTCCCGGTCTTTTCGGCGAATTTTCCCACATGCTCGTTCAGGATTCTGGTCTTGCCTTTCTCAAGCTTCCGGTAGGCGTTCAGGGAGATTTCAAGACGACGTGCCATCTCGGTCTGTGAAAGGCCGAGTTCGTTCCTTTTCTTTTCAAGATTGTTCTTTATCGTTGCGTCGTCCATTTGAGTGAATCTTCAAAAGCGTTACACAAACGCAAAAATATCCAAAAGAAGATTCTTCGGTTTGTAATCATAGGTTGCAAAATGTAGCCAATGGTTATAAAAAACATATAAAAATGATAAAAAACAGAAAATATTCAGTTGTTACCCCCGCTTGTCAGCAACCTGAGGTTGTTTTTTCAAGAGGAAGTGCTGTCCTTTGCGAAAACACTTTTTATTATGGACAGGACAGAGAATGACTATTCCGCCTTCGAGAAGGCGATGGATGAGCAGAGGCTTTACAGGCAAATTCCGGATTTCACGGGAATATGCTTGCGGATAGGAGCGGATCCGGCCGCGTTGGACGCCGTGATTTATGATGAATTGGGTTATCGGGGGCAGGATCTGGTCGATTTTTATCGCCGCTGCGAGAATATTCATTAAGAAAGATTGTGGAATAGTGTTGTTATTGGGACATTTTTTTATTAGATTTGCCTTTCGGCGAAATTATGAGGCGCTTACAAAGGTAAATCGATTTTTATCAAGTTGTTCCCCGTAATGCAATTTTGCCAACAATGATTTCATAATTAATAACTTATAGTAATGAAGGAATATTCTACAAAAGACATCCGTAATGTGGTTCTGATTGGTAGCGCCAAGTCAGGTAAGACCACATTATCTGAAGCCATGCTCTTCGAGGGCAAGGTGATCGCCAGAAGAGGCACGGTCGAGGACAAGAACACTGTTTCCGACAATGAGGAAATCGAGAAAATCAACCAGAGATCGATCTTCGCGACTCCGCTTTACGCAGAGTTCATGAACACGAAGTTCAACGTGATCGACGCTCCGGGTTCCGATGACTTCATCGGAGGCGCTGTGTCAGCCTTCAAGGTCTGCGAGAACGGTATTCTTGTCATCAACGCACAGCAGGGCGTCGAGGTGGGCACAGACATCTTCGCTCGTTACGCCGATAAGTACAAGCTGCCTCTCATCGTGGCTGTCAACCAGCTTGACTCCGAGAAAGCCGACTGGGAGAAGACCATCGCCGAGATGAAGGAGACTTTTGGCCACAAGCCGATCATCGTCCAGTTCCCTGTCAACCCAGGCCCTTCATTTGACGGCTTCATAGATGTCCTCAAGATGAAATACTATCATTTCAAGGACGATAACGGAACCCGTGAGGATCTTGACATCCCTGCGAACCTTATGGACGAGGCCGAGACTCTCCGTCAGGAGCTCATCGAGAAGGCAGCCGAGTTTGACGACACCCTTATGGAGAGATTCTTCGAGAACGGCTCGCTCACCGAGGACGAGATCCGCGAGGGTCTCGGAAAGGGAATCCGTCAGGGTGGCGTGCTTCCTATCTTCTGCCTCTCCGGCAAGAAGGACATCGGTGTGAAGAGGCTCATGGAGTTCACCATCAAGACCGCCATCTCCCCTGCGGAGACCAAGTTTGTCACCAAGGATGGCAACGAGGTTGAGTGCAACGCCGGAAACCCTACTTCCATATTCATCTACAAGACTGACGTCGAGCCGCATCTTGGAGAGGTTTCTTATTTCAAGGTTATGTCCGGTCATCTGACAGAGGGTATGGATCTTGAGAATGCGGAGACAGGAGACAAGGAAAGACTTTCCGCCATCTATGCCGTGGCCGGTGCCAAAAAGGAGAAGGTCTCCGGACTTCAGGCGGGTGAGATCGGTTGTACAGTGAAGCTGCGCGCAGGAAAGACCAACGTGACCCTTTCACAGCTTGGTTCCGGCATCGCCTACGAGCACATCGTATTCCCGGCGTCCAAGTACCGCTGCGCCATCAAGGCCGAGTCCCAGAACGACGAGACCAAACTCGGCGAGGCACTCTCGAAGATTTCCGCCCAAGATCCTACGATCATCGTTGAATATTCAAAGGAACTCAAACAGACTATCCTCAGCGGCCAGGGCGAGCAGCACATCAATGTCTGCAAGTGGCGTCTGGAGAACGAGTTCGGTGTGAAGGTCGTTATGTTCGCTCCTAAGATTCCTTACCGTGAGACCATCACGAAGGTGGCTACGGCGACTTACCGTCACAAGAAGCAGTCCGGTGGAGCCGGTCAGTTCGGTGAGGTTTCCATCCTCATCTGCCCTATCGTTGAAGGCGTTCCGTTCACGAACAAGTTCAAGATTGACGGCAAGGATGTTGTCCTCAACGTCAAGACCAAGGAAGAGTTCGACCTCGAATGGGGCGGAAGGCTTGAGTTCTACAACTGCGTTGTCGGTGGAGCCATCGACGCGCGCTTCATGCCGGCCATCCTCAAGGGACTCAATGACAAGATGACCGAGGGCCCTCTCACCGGTTCTTATGCCCGTGACATCAGAGTCTTCGTCTATGACGGTAAGATGCACCCGGTTGACTCCAATGAAATCTCCTTCATTCTCGCCGCGCGCAACGCCTTCAAGGAGGCATTCCGCAACGCCGGTCCGAAGATCATGGAGCCTATCTACAATGTCGAGATCATGACACCTGCCGACTACATGGGAGCCTGCATGTCAGACCTTCAGAACAAGAGGGCGCTCATCGAGGGTATGAGCTCGGACAAAGGATTCTCAGTCCTCAAGGCCCGTGTTCCGCTCGCTGAGCTTTACCGCTACTCCACAACCTTGAGCTCGTTGACCTCCGGCGCCGCGACATTCACCATGGAGTTCGCTGACTACCAGCCTGTTCCTGCTGATGTCCAGACCAAGCTTCTTGCCGAGTACGCCGCTCAGGAGAAGGAAGAGGAGTAATATCAACAGACCTTTATGGTCGATGACAAAGAATATTCAGCCCTCCTCTCCGGTATCGCTGCCGGAGGGGAGGGTTGTTCATTCCTAAGTGATAAAAATTAGTTGCCTCAGATTTCTGAGGAAAGATTACCTGATTGAATATATTCATTTATGAAAAAGACATTCTTCTCCCTGATGGCGGCTCTGTTGCTGCTCTCATCCTGCGAGGTTCATCATTTTATGACCGACGCTTCCTATCGTGCCACGGTTGAGGCGGATCTGAATAAAAGGCTGCGGCCGGAGCGTCTGCAAGGCTTCTTTGCGGTCGATAAAGACAAGAAATGCCTTACGGAGTCCAACGGCTTTGTCAGCGACCTCTATCTGACGACAGAAGAGTTCGAGGCTTTGGAGTTTCTCTATGCCTATATGCCGCTCGCGGACGTTACGGATTACAGCACAGACTATTACCTTCAGAATATTCGTTCGTCCTTCGCCGCCCGAAAGGAGATGGGGTGGAATGTCCCGGAGAGAATATTCAGACATTTTGTGCTGCCGGTCAGGGCGAACAATGAGAACCTTGACACTTCAAGGGTCTCATTCTACCGTGAGTTGAAGCCACGTGTGGAGGGTATGAATATGAAGGATGCCATTCTGGAAGTGAATCATTGGTGTCACGAGAAACTGACCTACAAGCCATCCGACGCTCGTACCCTGTCCCCGCTTTCCTCGATGAGAAGTTCGTTGGGGCGTTGCGGTGAGGAGTCCACATTCGCTGTGGCGGCTCTTAGGGCTGTGGGAATCCCTGCCCGTCAGGTTTACACCCCTCGTTGGGCGCACACGGATGACAACCACGCCTGGGTTGAGGCTTGGGCTGACGGTGATTGGTACTTCCTTGGTGCCTGTGAGCCGGAGCCGGTCCTTAATCTGGGGTGGTTCAATTCTCCGGCCAGCCGTGGATTGCTGATGCACACAAGGGTCTTCGGAAACTATGACGGCCCGGAAGAGAAGGTTATGGTCGGGCCTAACTTCACGGAAATCAATCTGATTGACAATTACGCCAAGACCGACCGTGTTGATTTCACTGTAGTTGATGAGAATGGTTCCCCGGTTGACAGCGCCTTGGTTGATTTCAAGATCTACAACTATGCCGAGTTCTATCCTGCGCTTTCCAAATACACTGACGCTCAAGGGCGTACATTCCTGACCGCCGGGATGGGGGATATGATGGCCTGGGCCTCGAAGAACGGCAAGTATGGCTATTCCAAGGTCTCTTTCGGCAAGGACACAGAGGTTAAGATCACGATTTCGGACCAGCATTCATTTGATCCTCAGTCAATGATGATTGTCCCGCCGCCGGAGACCGCGAACATCCCTGAGGTTACTCCGGAGCAGCGTGCTGAGAACGACAGACGTTTCGCCCAGGAGGACAGCATCCGAAAGGCTTATATGGCTACATTCTTCGTCACGGACAGTTCGGAGAAAGGGAGGCTTCTGGCATTCTCTGCCGGCAACCACGAGGTGATCGAAAAGTTCTTGGAGGATCATCCGGACGCAAGGGCTTTGGAACTGCTTAAATCCTTGAGCAATAAGGATATGATAGATGTGACGAGGACTATTTTGGATGACAGTTACAATGCTTCGGACGCGATTCTCTGCCCAAGGGTCGAGAACGAGTTCCTCAGTCCTTACAAGTCGTTCTTTGCAGGTCTCTTCGGAACCGGACTGTCAAAGGAGGAGTTGTCTGTCCCTTCGAACCTGATCAGATGGGTGCAGGACAGCATCACTGTGCTGCGTGACCCTAAGGCCTGGAGCATTCCGATGTCTCCTATCGGCGTTTATCAGGCAAGAATGGCGGACGTTCGCTCAAGGAATATATTCTTTGTCGCTCTCGCCAGGACTCTTGGGATTGACGCGCGCAAGGATCCTGTGACCGGAAAGATTCAGTACAAGGCTGACGGCCAGTGGGTTGATGTGGATTTCGAGGCTTCCTCGCAGGTTGTGGCTCCTACCGGGACACTGGTCCTGAACTACGAGCCTACGGCTATCCTGGCGAATCCGGGCTACTATTCCCACTTCACTGTCAGCAAGATAGAGAATGGCCGCACGAAACTTCTGTCGTTTGATGAAGGTCAGGTTGATATGGGCGGAGGCGTCAGCTGGGCGAATATATTCAAGAAAGGAACTTCGCTCGATGTCGGTGATTATGTGCTTGTGAGCGGTAACCGTCTTTCCGACGGCAGTGTGCCTGTCACGATGCAGCAGTTCTCTGTCAAGGAGGGCGAGACCACGACGCTTGATCTCCGCATCACCATTCCGGAGGACAAACTGTCCGTAATCGGTTCGTTCGATGCGGAGACAAAGTACAAGGTGGAGCCTGATTCAGAACCTGTTTCGGTTCTTTCGACCACCGGCCGCGGGTTCTATGTGATCGGTTTCCTGACCCCTCGGCAGGAGCCGTCTGTCCACGCAATCAACGACATCATCGCCGCGAAGGCGAAACTGGAGTCCTGGAACCGTCCGATCCTGCTTCTGACCACCGCTGAAGGTCTCGGATGGCTCAAGGAATATTCCTCCTCGCTCCCGTCCAACGTCCATTTCGGCATAATCCCTGACGGACTCGACCTGAAAGACCGCCGGATGCCGTACTTCCTCCTCGCCGACACCTTCAACCGCGTCTTCTTCACGACCGAGGGCTACACCATCGGTCTCGGCGACCAGCTCGTCACCGCGATCGCCAAGTTATAGCCCATATAATAAAACAATTGAATGGCTGTGGAGGCTAAATTGTTGTAAACGAATATATTGAAGCACCCTGCTCCTTCGGGTGGGAGTAGGGTTATTTTATTGATTGCAGGTCAAACATTTGACCTCCACTGCCAACAGCTGCCCCCCCTGCTGTTGCTGAGCCTTAATCTTCCGGTCGATGATCCTACGGTCACAAAGTCTGTGGTTGCTGAGCCTGTCGAAGCATCGAAGCGACCATAAATGTCAGTATTGTTTTTGCTATAGTTAATTGCTAATTTTGCTAGGTTTAATCGCGGAATCATGAAAAGAATAATTATCGCTCTGATAAGCCTGGCGTTATCTGTCAGCATCTATGCACAAGAGATCACCGGAAAATGGAATCAGACCCATCAAGGTTCCGAGAATGGCTCGGAGATGATGACATCCGAGACGCTATCTTTTATGAAAAACAGCACCTTTGAGGATGTGGTGACTCTGGAAATGAAGTATGTCGATGACAAGAACGCCCAGGCTCCGCTTATACTTAAAGTCAAGATCTCGTGCGGTGGCACATGGTCTCTTACCGATAAAACCCTGTCTCAGACTTATGACGCGAAATCCGTCAAGACCGAGATTCTGGAGCAACCGGACGGCTTCCCGAAATTCTTCCTGAATGTCCTCAGCAAAAGTGTTGTCTCGGAATTCAAGAAACACTCAAAGAAACCGATACGCTGCAATGTGGTCTCATTGACATCGGATAAGCTCCAGCTTCTGGAGGTCGGAGCCAAAGACTCCGAGACAGAGACGTACACCCGCGCGAAGTGAAATATCTTTGTGGAGGGCAACTATTTGTAAATGAATATATTGATAAATCCTGCTCCTCAAATGAGAGGAGCAGGATTATTTAAGTAGTTGCCAGTCAGGTATTTATTTTCCACGAACTGTTGCTGGGTGCAGGCTCTGTGGTTGCTGAGCTTGTCGAAGCATCGAAGCTTTACGCCCCTATGATCCATTTGCTGCCCGGAAGCCTGGAGATGAGTTCTGAGGTCAGGGCGCAGCAGACGAATGTGCAGACCGCGATGAACGGAATCGCCGCCGCTGTGTGCAGCTGGAGAGTCTGGATGGACACCACTGACCATAGGTGCAGCCAGAAGATATGCATCAGGTACATCCCGTAGCTCAGTTTTGAAAGACGGGTGATGATCCTCGGTGCTTCCGAACGCTTTATGCAGGAGAACATCAGGAACGTTCCGGCTGTGAGGCAGGCCACGTTGATCGTGCAGAAATTCCACCCGATTTCGAGCACCGGAGTGCTTATGACAATTCCCGGAGTGGCTTGTACATAGAACGAAAGGATGGTGACGATCGCCCCGACGGTCATAAGCACAGCTCCGACAATCATCTTCTTACGTGTGCTCCAGTCAAGGTGTTCACGGATATAATGCGCCATCACGAGGTAGCAAGGAAGCATGCGAACACCCGCACATAATCCAGGAATACTATCCTTTTGCTTTCGTTCATCTATCTTCTTTTTTAGAAATATTCAATGTCATCATGTGATTCTCCAACCGGAGCCCCGCAAAGATAGAAAAAAACGTGTTTCGTGCGCAAATAAAGGTGTCCCATGCACAAAGAAGATATTTTAAAGTCTAATGCGTAGTACGTGGGAATTTGCGCCCGAAAAATTCGTATCTTTAAACTTTTGTTGATAAATGCTAAGTAAGCGTTAAAAAATAAGTTGAACTAAATTTTGTGTTAGATTTATGAGGATAGATTTCTTTTGGAAGAAGGAGTGTGCCGGTGGCACATGACTGATGAGAAAAGAAATATAGACCATAAAGATATACAAAATGTTCAAGTTATTTTTTAATGATTGCTAAGTACGCGGCAGAAAATTAGGAAAATAATTATGGCAGATATAACTCAAAATACCAACGATATTCCCGAGTTGCAATCGCCTTTCGAGCAGCTGCGGGAGGTGGATGCCGATGGGAGAGAATGGTGGAACTCACGTAAGTTGGCACGGGTGATGGGGTATGGCAAGTACTGGAACTTCGAGCGTGTCATTGCCAAGGCGCAGGCTTGGGCTTCGCGGAAGGGTTACCATCTGGGAGAGCATTTCGTGGAGATTACCGAGATGGCGGAACTGGGCAGTGGGGCGGTCAGAGAGGTGACAAGCATTCGGCTTTCTCGTGCCGCTTGTTTGGCTGTGGTGATGAACGCCGACCAGAAGAAGGAGATGGTGAAGGTGGCGCGGCAGTATTTCAGCTCGACGATGACTCCTGATGTGGCGGTGAGGAGTATGGAGTCATCCGTGCTTATGTACAAGGGAGGACGAGGCAAAGTACAAGTGCTGGTCATCTTCGACACAAATACTTTCTGGCTCTCACAGCAGAGGATGGCGGAATTGTTTGGGGTGACTGTTCCAACAATCAACTACCATCTTGACCAGATAAACCAAAGCGGAGAGATCCATTTGTTCGACGCGATTAGAAAAATTCGAATACCTTCGGACAAATGGTCTGGAGAGGTGATGATGTACAACCTTGACGTGGTGATTGCGGTTGGCTATCGGGTGAACAGCTACGAGGCGACACAGTTTCGAATCTGGGCTACGAGTGTGCTGAAAGAATATCTCACGAAGGGCTTTGTACTGGATGATGAACGACTGAAGGGGAAGGATGTCTTTGGAGCGGACTACTTTGATGACTTGCTTGACCGCATACGAGAGATTCGCCTCAGCGAACGTCGTTACTATCAGAAGATAACAGACATCTATAGTGAATGTAGTTCCGATTACGACAGGGATTCTGAAGAGACACGTCTGTTCTTCAAGATGGTGCAGAATATGATGCACCATGCTGTCACTAAGCAGACTGCGGCAGAGATTATCTATGATTGTGCCGATGCGGAACGCCCTCATATGGGCTTGACTACTTGGAAGAATGCTCCCGATGGCAGAGTCGTCAAGTCGGATGTGACTGTGGCCAAGAACTACCTGAGTGAAAAGGAAGTTGATTCCTTGAACAGACTGAGCAATGCTTTCATTGACATCGCGGAACAAAGGACCGAGGATCATATCTTGATGACTATGGCGGACTGGTCTGACCTTTTACAGAAGTATATGAACCTTAACGACCGCCCTATACTTCCCGATGCCGGCAGGGTGACACACGAACAAGCCGTCGAGAAGGCTCTTACTGAATATGATAAGTTCCGGGTCATTCAAGACCGTGAAATTATGTCCGATTTTGACCGTCAGATTGAGTTGCTGTTCGGTGACAAGAAATAGAAACGGCACGTGGGAATTTGCGCCTGAAAAATTCGTATCTTTGAATTTTTGTTAGAAAGACGATAAGATGAAGGGAATCTTCAGGGGCATATTCATAAGTCTGGCGCTGCTTGCGGGGAGCGGGCTGCGGGGGTGGTGCGCCACGCTTGAGTTTATCGACTCGCTGCGTACGGAATTGAGGTTCAGGAATATGCCGGAGTGGGTCCTATTCCTGCCATTGGCGCTTGCGGACCAAAGGGGTGACGACGGGCGGGAAGGAATATGGTCGCTCACGGTGCTGGATGCTATACGGGGAATGGGGCACTTGTCTTCCACGGCTCCAAGTCAGGGCTCCATTTTGACGGCTTCCAGTCAATCTTGTACGATTTCCGATTCCACGGACATTCGGTTTGACGAACGGATTTCCTCCGAAATAGCCCTTAACCGCCTGCAGGAGCTTTTCAATGAATATGGCGACTGGAATATGTCGATAGTGGCTTATGCCACAAGTCCGACGGCGCTGGCCGCGATGGATTCCACGGCGTTTGCCAACGCTCCGATTCTTAGGAGTTTACGAAATGCTGAGGAGGAATATTCAGAAAATATTCCGGCCGCGTTTGAGCGGATAGGGTCGCTGGCGGCCAAGAGGAAGGCGGAGAGGCTGGCGTTTCTGCAGGAGCAGGCGGCGCTTAGGAAGGCCCGGCTGGACTCGCTGCGGAAGAGGCAGGCGGCGAACACCGACAGGATTACCTACACTATCCGTCGGGGCGACACGCTGGGAGGAATCGCGGCAAGATACCGGGTCAAGGTCTCTGACCTGAAGAGATGGAACAACCTAAGGAGCGATATGATCCGTGAGGGACGTAAACTGGTGATTTACAGATAGTCATTATGAAGCAATATAAGGTACTTTTGTTTTTTCTTTCCGTTTTCCTGATCCTTTCCGCGATCTGGTTCGTATATCCGTCGAAAGGCGTTCAGGTTGGAGACTTGAAGTTGAGGTTCCCGTCCTATCAGGGCTATCTTGCCGACCTTCAGGACAGTACGGTGGACGTGAATGTGGATTCCGTGCTTCTGGCCGTGCAGAAAAGTTACGAGATGGTCGAAGGCTCGACAGATACCCTTCGCTACTACTATGACTACATCACCTCTAATCCAAACCGCATCTGCCTGCCGGAGGATGACTACACGTTCTTCGACTCGCTGTTCGTGGAGATGGCTGCGGCGGCAGATTCCGGCCGCACCGTCAGGATTCTGCACTATGGTGATTCCCAATTGGAAATGGACAGGATCTCGGCTGTGCTGAGACAGGATCTTCAGGAACGCTTCGGGGGATCCGGGCCGGGAATGGTGCCGATGATCCAACGGATTCCGACCGTCTCTCTCTCGCAGAACGCTTCCGGAAGCTTGACCCGCTACGCTATGGTGGGGGATTCGCTGACAAGGAAAGCTTCGCATAAACGCTACGGGCCTCTGACACAGTTCACTGACGTTTCCGGCAACGGAACGTTCACTTTCACAAGAACCAAGAACAGGTATTCCCAGGAGTTGGTCAAGTCGATCTCAAAGGTTTCCGTGCTTCTGGGGCAGAATTCCGCAGGCTTTGAGATGGTCCTGAAATGCGACACGTTGCCGGTAAGGAAAACCGTCATAGATTCGGCCAAGGCTGAAGTCTCGATGGTCACTTGGGAATTGCCTTGCGATGTGGAGAAAGGCACGATCAGCTTTTCCGGCAATGCTGAGATCTACGGAATAATGCTGGACGGAAAAGGAGGCGTGACCGTTGACAATGTCGCCTTGCGTGGATGCGCCGGATTCATATTCTCGTCCATCAACCGTCAGGTGATGAAAGAGAGTTTCGCGAAGACGGACACTCGGCTGATAATCTTACAGTTCGGCGGAAACGCGATGCCTGGAATAGCCTCGAAGAAAGCCATTTCCTCTTACGTGAGGAAGATCGTGATGCAGTTCGACTACTTCAAGGAGGTCGCTCCGCAGGCCCAGCTGATGTTCATCGGCCCGGCGGACATGTGCAAGAGCGAGGACGGGAATCTGATAACCTGGCCGCTTTTGCCGCAACTTAATGATTCCTTGAAGGTTAACTGTCTGAAGAACGGCGTGGCCTACTGGGACACATTCAACGTGATGGGAGGCCCGGGCTCGATGAGGAAATGGGTGAGCCACAATCCCGCTCTGGCCGGCCCCGATCATATTCATTTCACACACAAAGGAGCGCTTGAGATCGGAAACGCGCTCGCCAAGTCCTTCATTCTTTACCACGACTTCTACAAGCTCCGCCAGGAACTTTCAGACGAGGCTGTGGGAATATATCTGCGCGACCTGCGGGACAGTCTCAATCCTCGTCCCGCCGTGCCTGACACCTTGACAAAGACAGAGTTATGAGACGTTTCCTGACATATTCATTGCTCTTTTTGCTGCTTCCGGCGACCCTTTGGGGGCAGTCGCTGCGGAAGGCGGTTCCTGAATATGATTTCGCGCGTTTCGAGAAGAACCGGATTGGGTTTCAGGGGGATAGTTCGGCCTTTGAGAGGCTTTTTGAGAAGATGGATTCCGTGCTTTTTCTGGGTAAAGGCAACCTTAGGATTATGCACATCGGGGGGTCTCACGTGCAGGCCGGGACTCTGACGCGGCAGTTACGGAACGACCTTCTGTCTTTGAGAACGGCTTTGGACGGGGGCAGGGGACTGGTTTTCCCGTTCTCCGCCGCCCACACGAACAATCCAAGCAGTTTCACGACAAGTTACGAAGGGTCCTGGAAGGTGACGAAGAATGTCCAAAGGGAGCCGGATCATAGGCTTGGACTTACTGGAATAGCCTTGAGCGCGTCGGATGACAAGGCTTCGGTGATGGTCACCACTGTGGCCAGGGATCCGAAACCGCAGGATCCGACGTTTCGGTTCAACGAAGTGAAGGTCCTTGGATATTCATCAGCAGGAGAGAGAGTTCCGGTGGTGGTTTTGGCTAAGGGTGACACGCTGCAAGGGTGCCGGGCGGATTCCTGCTGGTCTTTCGGCCTTCCCGCGTTTGCGGACTCCGTCAAGATCGCGACCAAGGGACAAGGCGAGTTCACCTTGACGGGAATATTCTTGGACAACCCTTTCCCTGGCATTTCCGTGACGGGAATCGGCGTGAACGGGGCTTCGCTCGGGTCATATTCAAAGTGCCCGGATCTGATGAATGATTTGAGGCTGGTGAATCCGGATCTGGTGATTTTAGCCGTCGGGATCAATGATGCGACCGCCGCGAATTTTTCCGTGGATGATTTTGTCGCGCGCTATAAGGTGCTTGTGTCGCAGATTCGTTCGGTGAATCCCGACTGCGCTCTGCTGTTCGTCTCCAACAACGACAGTTTCAGGAGGATACGCCGTAAAGGCTATGTCGTGAATTCTAACGGCAAGTTGGCTGAGCAAAGCTTTTTGAGGCTCGGAAAGGATTGTGACGCAGGCGTTTGGAATCTGTTTGACATTATGGGGGGACTCGGTTCGATGAGGAAATGGGAAGAGGCCGGCCTCGCCAAGAGGGACAAGATTCATTTTACGGAAAAGGGCTATGAACTGGTGGGAGACCTGCTGTTCAACGCGTTGATGGATAAGTATGTGGAACATTTAAAGAAAGGTAAGTGATGGGATTTTGGGACGTTGCCGCTGACTTTTTCAAGAACCTGTTCTCTTTTGATCAGGCTCACCCGTTGTTGTTCACCCAGTTCTATTTCTGGGCGTTCTTCGCCATCGTGCTGGCCTTTCTGTGCGTTTTCAAGAACAAGGTCGTGCTTCGGAATGCCTTCCTGTTCTTTGTCAGCCTATTTTTCTACTACAAGACGAGCGGACTGTTCCTGATTCTGTTTGGGTTCGTGATTGTCTATAACTATCTGGCAGGTTTCGCTCTGTCCGGTGTGAAAGGAAACTTTGGCCGGAAAGCCATTGTGGTTCTGAGCGTTGTCGTGGATCTGTCGCTGCTCTGCTACTACAAGTACGCCTACTTCCTGACCGATGTCGTGAATAATCTTTTCGGAACGGAATTCATTGTGAGAGACTGGTTTGCGGTTGTGGGTAACCAACTTACAGGCTCTCAAGCGTTCAGCGTTGACTCGATCTTCCTTCCGGTCGGAATCTCGTTCTTCATCTTCCAGGCGATCAGCTATGTGGTTGATGTTTCACGCAGGACAATCGGCCCGATCAAGAACTTCTGGGATTTCGGCTTCTACTTGAGTTTCTTTCCTCAGCTTGTGGCCGGCCCGATCGTGCGCGCCAAAGAGTTTTTCCCTCAGCTTCACAAACCGTTCTTCCTTGGCCGCAGACAGTTCGGTATCGCGATTTTCTGGATTCTGAACGGACTTGCCAAGAAGTTGATCCTCAGTGACTATCTGGCTGTGAATTTCTGCGACAGGGTTTTCGAGAACCCTTTGCTTTACACCGGTTTCGAGAACCTTACGGCTCTCTTCGGCTACTCGCTTCAGGTCTATGCCGACTTCTCCGGGTACACTGACATCGCCACCGGTGTCGCTATGCTGATGGGTTTCTATCTGCCGAAGAACTTCAATTCTCCGTACAAGGCCCGCAACGCCGGAGAGTTCTGGAAGCGGTGGCATATTTCCCTTTCCAAATGGCTTCAGGACTATCTTTACATCCCGCTTGGAGGCAACCGCAATGGCACATTCGGCTCGTATGCGATCATCCTCGGAATCGCTTTCCTGGCCTCGGCTTTGGCCAAGAACTGGTGGGTTTTCGGAGTGGTTCTGGTCATTGCGGCAGTGCTGGCACTTCTGATCACTTTCTGCCAGAAATACCGTAAGGAACTGATCTCGGACATCAACAGGATGGACACGATGCTTCTTGGCGGCCTGTGGCACGGAGCCAGCTGGAACTTCATGATTTGGGGCGGTCTGAACGGTCTCGGAATGCTGATCTACAGGTTCTGGAAGAGCTGTAATGTCTATGTCAGGACGCTCGTCATAGGTCTCGTCTGCATGGCCTTTTATATTCTTAAGACCACGGTCCAGGCTTCGGTGTTCAATATGTTCTTCGTCTGGACGTTGATCATATTCATAGGCGCGGCCGTGCGGATGCTCTATCATCTTTGTCGCTTCAAGGCCGCTTTCTCGTGGCTTGAGACAGGTTGGGCGGTCGCTATGACGTTCATATTCATTACTTTTACCCGCCTTTTCTTCCGAAGCGGCTCCAACCTGAATCCTGCGGAAGCGAACGAGAAAGCGTGGAGCACAGCAAAGAATATGGTCGAGCGCATCGGCGGCGACTGGGACTTGTCCCTGATCCCGCAAATGGCTCAGCAGCACATAGGTGTGATCCTCGTCTTCGTCTTCGGAATGGTCATCCATTGGCTCCCCGAGAACTTCAAGCGCCGCTACCGCATCTGGTTCGCCTCGATGCCCCTCCCGCTGATGGCCCTCGCCTGCGTCCTCGCTGTCTTCATCATCTGCCAGTTCATCACCGCCGACCTACAGTCGTTCATCTATTTCCAGTTCTGATGATGAGGATTGCGTGTGGCACTTAACCAGTTGAAAATGAGGAATAAGACCGATCATCTGGTGCCGTTTTGGAGTACCACGTATTCCGTTTTCCTCCTTGATAATCAGCGTTTTGGGTGCCACGAGCGTTTGTAGACCAGACCATCTCTAAAAGGACTGCGAATATTGCCGCTAAAACTCCGTCCCGTCGGAGCCGTAAACCTTTCCCGATTGCAAAACGCCTTCACGTTACTGTGCCACAGAAGTGGGTGAGTGCCCGCCACGGCTGAAAAAGTCTAAGCTTAGAGCAATAGTTTTTCAGCCGATGTGCTGCTGGAGTGGGCTTCAGTGGCACATCGGCTGAAGGTGTTTTGTAAGAAAGAGGGTGCCCGCCGTGATTGTCGGTTGAAATCCAATCTTTAAAAGTGGTTATGTACAATTCTGAAAAAGAACACACTGCGGGCCTATATTTAATTTGGAACGGTCTTTGATGAGGCGATGCCTCAATACACGGGATCAGGGCAGCCTGGTTCGCAAAAAAAGATCGCTATGAGCAAGCTTAACAAAAGAGCCATTATTGGCGCGGTCGCTGTGGCTGTTGTCGCCACGGCTGTTGTCATCATTGTTCTCCGGCCAAAGCATCATTTGGAGGATCTTCCTGTTGTCAGCGTTGACACGGTCAGGACAAGGAATGTGGAGATCTACGGGGAGTTTCCGGGAAGGATCCGCGCCCAGCAGTTCGTGGAGGTGCGGGCGAGGGTCGAAGGCTATCTTGAGAAGATGATGTTTGAGGAAGGAACATACGTTAAGAAAGACCAGATACTTTTCATCATTGATCCGAAACAGTACAAAGCTCAGGTGGACAGGGCAGAGGCACTGGTGACTAAAAACAAGGCGATGGCCCTTAAGGCAGAGAGGGATCTGGCGAGGATCAGGCCTTTGTTCGAGCAGAAGGCCTCCAGCCAGCTTGATCTGGACAACGCCGTGGCCGCCTATGAGAGCGCCAAGGCTGACGTGCAGGTCAGCGAGGCGAATCTGACGGAAGCCCGTCTGGCGTTGAGCTACACCACAGTGCGATCTCCTATTAGTGGTTACATCAGCGAGAGGCATGTGGACATAGGCACTCTTGTCGGGCCGGGATCGCAGTCCCTCCTCGCAAATGTGGTCAAGAGCGACACGGTGCTTGTGGAGTTCAAGATGACTGATCTTGACTACCAGAAATCAAAGGCCAGAAATGTGAACCTCGGCCAGAAGGACACCAGCAGGCACTGGGATCCGTATGTGACCATCACTATGGCTGACAAATCCGTCTATAAGTACAAAGGGCTGGTGGATTTCGCCGATCCTCTTGTGGACGCCAAATCAGGGACGTTCTCGGTACGCGCCGAGATGCCTAACCCTGACCGTGAACTCCTGCCGGGTCAGTTCACCAACGTGAAAGTCCTTTTGGACGTGAGGGAGAACGCTGTGGCGGTGCCGACCAAGGCCATCATCATCGAAAAGAGCGGCTCGTTCATATTCGTGTTGAAACATGACGGCATCGTGGAGAAGCGTTTCATCCAGACTGGACCTGAAGTGGAGAACACGACTGTCGTGGAGCGTGGCCTCAATCCCGGAGAGGTCATTGTGGTGGAAGGGGAGCACAAGCTGAGCCACAGAATGAAGGTGGAGGCGGTTCGCTCTTAAGGAATATGTTAATAGACACGAACTTATGAAATCCGATTTCTTTATAGACAGGCCCGTATTCTCGACTGTCATATCCATAATAATCGTACTTGTAGGGCTCATAGGACTGACTATGCTGCCGGTTGACCAGTACCCGAAGATTGTCCCTCCGGTCGTGCGCGTCTCGACATCCTATCCGGGCGCCAACTCGCAGACCGTGTCGCAGGCCGTGGCGACACCTATCGAGCAGTCGCTCAACGGAACGCCGGGGATGCTCTACATGGAGTCAAGCAACTCCAACAACGGAGGCTATTCGGCGACATTGACATTCGACATCTCCACCGATCCGGATCTCGCCGCCGTGGAGGTTCAGAACAGGGTCAAGCTGGCCGAGTCCAGACTTCCGGCCGAGGTCGTGCAGAACGGAATCTCGGTGGAGAAGGAGTCCTCAAGCAAGCTGATGACGATCACCGTGATGTCGGATGACCCGAAATTCGACGAGGTCTATCTCAGCAACTACACAACCTTGAATATTCAGGACCGCTTGAGGCGTGTTCCTGGCGTGGGAGTTGTCTCGAACGTGGGAAGCCGCTACTATGCGATGCAGATCTGGGTGCAGCCGGACAAGATGGCCAGCCTCGGGATAACGGTCAAGGATCTGCAGAACGCTCTGAAGGATCAGAACCGTGAGGCCGCGGCCGGAGTGCTCGGGCAGCAGCCGATCACGGATGTGGATGTCACCATCCCGATCACGGCTCCGGGACGTCTCTCATCGGTCGAGCAGTTCGAGAACATTGTGGTCAGAACGGGTGAGGACGGATCAATCATCCGCCTCAGGGATGTGGCCCGGATCTCGCTTGAGGCCCAGTCGTACAACACCGAGAGCGGCATCAACGCCCGCAACGCCGCAGTGATGAACGTCTTTATGCTTCCCGGAGCTAACGCCGTGGAGGTCGCCGACAAGGTCAAGGCGGAGATGGCCGAGATCAGCAAGGGCTTCCCTGACGGCATGTCCTACGACATTCCGTTCGACATGACCACCTACATCTCGGAGTCCATCCATCACGTTTACAGAACCTTGTTCGAAGCCTTGATCCTTGTCATCCTCGTGGTGTTCCTCTCCCTTCAGAATGTCAGGGCCACGCTCGTCCCGGCAATAGCAGTGCCGATCTCCCTGATCGGCACCTTCGGAGTGATGCTGATCTTCGGCTTCTCTCTGAACATGATGACATTGCTTGGCCTCATACTGGCCATCGGAATAGTTGTGGATGATGCTATCGTGGTCGTGGAGAATGTGGACAGGATCATGTCAACCGAACATCTGTCCCCGTACGAGGCTACAAAAAAGGCGATGGGGGAGATAGGAAGCGCCCTTGTGGCGATGTCGCTTGTGCTCTGCGCCGTTTTTGTTCCGGTAAGTTTCCTTTCTGGAATTACGGGCCAATTGTTCAGGCAGTTTACGGTCACGATCGCTGTTTCCGTGATAATCTCCACCATTGTGGCGCTGACCTTAAGCCCTGTGATGTGTTCCAAATTCCTGAAGCCGCACGATGATGACAAGCCTAAGAACTTCGTGTTCAGAAAGATAAACCAGTGGCTTGAGCAAGGAACCTCGCTCTATGCGAGAATGGTCCGTTTCGCGCTGCACAATTCGAAGAGGATGTTCGCTGTCTTCGGCGTCGCGATTGTGGGAATATTCATACTCGGTCGCCTCGTTCCGCAGAGTTTCATCCCCAAGGAGGATCAGGGCTATTTCACTGTGGAGCTGGAGCTTCCGACGGGTGCCACGCTTGAGCGGACCAGAGAGGTGACGGACCGCGCGATGGATTTTCTGCTCCGGCAGCGCGATGTTGAATATGTCCTCAATGTCACCGGCTCCAGTCCCCGGATAGGCACCGCGCAGTCCAGCAGCACCTTGACGGTGATCCTGAAACCATGGAAAGAACGCAAGGTCACTAATATGTCCAAGACGATAGCGATGGTGAGAGACTCCTTGTCACGCTATCCGGAGAGCAAGGTGTACATCAGCACACCTGCCGTTATCCCTGGACTCGGTACTTCGGGCGGATTCTCGATGGTGCTTGAGGCAAGGGGGGACGCGACCTATCAGGATCTCCAGAACGCCTCGGACACGCTTCTTCATTATGCGATGAAGAGGAAAGAGTTCACCGGATTGTCCTCCGGAATGCAAAAGGACATCCCTCAGCTGTATTTCGATGCGGACCGTGACAAGATCCAGCTTCTGGGGCTGTCGATGGCCGATGTCTTCGCGACCCTGAAAGCGTTCACCGGTGCGATCTATGTCAACGACTTCAACATGTACAACCGAATATACCGTGTCTACATCCAAGCCGACGCCCCGTACCGCGCCCACTCCGACAATCTGAACCTCTTCTTCATGAAGAGTTCGGGAGGCACGATGATCCCTGTAAATGCTCTGGGTACCACGCATTTCACGACAGGGCCGGGTACGATCAAGAGGTTCAACATGTACAATTCGTCCACGATCAGCGGAGAGGCCGCCAACGGAACCAGTTCCGGCGAGGCCCTTGCCATACTTGAGGAGATCGCCGAGGAGCATCTGCCGGACAACATCGGAGTGGAGTGGAGCGGAATGTCCTATCAGGAGAAGAAGGAGAGCGGGCAGACTGGACTCGTGCTTGCGCTGGCGTTGCTGTTCGTGTTCCTCTTCCTCGCTGCCCAGTACGAGAGCTGGTCCATTCCTGTGGCCGTCATCCTTTCGCTTCCGATCGCGATAGCCGGAGCGTATCTCGGTGTGGCTGTGCTTGGAATGGAGAGCAACATCTATTTCCAGATAGGTCTCGTGATGCTCGTCGGCCTTGTGGCCAAGAACGCGATCTTGATCGTAGAGTTCGCCAAAGAAGAGGTTGAGGCCGGAAAGGATCTGGAAGAGGCTGCGGTCACCGCCGCAAAACTGAGGTTCAGACCAATCGTGATGACATCCTTGGCATTTATCCTTGGCATGCTGCCTCTCGTGTTCGCCAGTGGCCCGGGATCCGAGAGCCGCAGGAACATCGGCATCGGAGTGTTCTTCGGGATGATCACCGGCATAACCGTCGGAATCGTCTTTGTTCCGTTCTTCTTCGTGCTGATCTACAAGTTGAGATCAAGGATCTCGAAGTGGAGACCAAAACTCCGTAAGGCGGGAAAGGCCTTGTCGGTCGTCGCAGTCCTGGCCGTGTCTTCCCTGACTTTAGATTCCTGCTCCACATCGAGGTATTGCGATAAGCCGGACCTCGGAGAGATGCCGAAAGCCTATTTCGAGGATTCGAGCGACAGGAGCATCGCTGACCTTGACTGGCGGGAAGTGTATGAGTCTCCTGAATTGCAGAAGCTTATAGACGCGGCTTTGGAATATAACAAAGACATCCTCATCGCTGCGGAGCGTCTGAAGGAGATGGAATACAGGTACCGTGTGCAAAGATCCGCCCAGTTGCCTTCCGTCTCGGTGAAAGGCTATGCGCAGAATGATCACAGCAATTACGGGGGAACGGATCCGAAACCGGACTCACCTGAATTCGGAGTCAAGGCCTCGCTTCAGTGGGAGGTGGATTTCTGGGGAAGACTGAAATGGTCCAAGAAAGAGAAACTGGCCGGTTACCTCGGCACTGTCGAGGCTCAGAAAGCGGTGAGGACGAGCGTCATCGCCAGTGTGGCCTCCGCCTACTATGAACTGGTGGGCTTGGACAAGAAACTGGAGATAGTCACCAATACTTTGGTCACAAGGCAGAAGTCCGTGAATCAGGCCAAACTCCGTGCGGAAGGAGGACTGACATCTGAGATCCCTTACCAGCAGGCTCTTGTGGAATTGGCTTCTACCGAGGCTTTGGTGCCGGATCTTCAGAAACAAATCGCATTGAAAGAAAGTGAGTTGTGTTTTATTACCGGATCGTATCCGAAGGATGTGGAGCGTGGTTTGTCCTTATCGGAAATGTCAAAGACCGTTGTTCCGTCTGGAGTTCTGTCTGACATCCTCAGGCGCAGGCCTGACCTTATGCAGTCCGAGAACGCTCTCAGGGCGGCGGAGGCTCGCGTGGGCGTGGCGATGGCCGAAAGGTTCCCGTCCTTTACCATCAATCTTGGAGCCGGAGAGGAGAACAACGCCCTTAAGGATTTCCTGAAGTCCCCGTTCTGGTTCACCGGAGCCACACTGGCTTCACCGGTCTTCGAGTTTGGCAAACGACGTTCCGCCCTCAAAGCCGCCGTGGCCTCCTACGAGCAGACAAGACTGGAGTACGAGAAAGATGTTATGCAGGCGTTCAGAGAGGTCTATGACGCCACCGTGACTTTCCGTTCCGCCCGTTCCAACACTGACGTGAAGGTGGAGATGGAGCGCGCGTCCAAGAAATATGTCGTGCTGGCTAACAGCCAGTACATAAACGGTGTGATCAGTTATATGGATGTCCTTGACGCGCAAAGAAAGTACCTTGCCTCCCAGTTGGAGTTAAGCGAGGCAAGGACGAAGGAGAATCTCTCCGTGGTCAATCTGTACAAGGCCCTCGGCGGCGGCTGGAAGGACTTTTGATTCAAATTATTAAATCTATAAAGAAGTAACAACGTGACCTTCCGGCCGCATCAACGGCTGGAAGGTTAAATAGTTCACACCTATTCTTGAATATTTTGATTATTTCGTTAACCTTTATAAATTTACGGTGAATATTAGTAGGCCTCTAAAAGTCCGTAACTTGTAACTATTGACAGATGAACAGATTCGTAATTATATTCCTCTTGATGTCATTTTTATTAGTCTCCTGCGACAACAGGCAGACCAAGTCTTTGCTTCAGGATGTCGAGACCTACATTCAGGAAAGGCCGGACAGTGCTCTGCGTGTGCTTAGAAGCGTGGATCCGCTGATGCTGAACACCAAGTCACTCCATGCCCGCTATTCCCTTCTGTTCGCGATGGCGTTGGACAAGAACTACATTGACACAACAGATGTTTCTGTCGTGATGCCAGCTGTGAATTATTACAAACGGCATGGCAATCCTGACGAAAGATTAAAGGCATACTTTTATCTTGGACGCATTTATTTGAACAATAAGAGATATGATAAGGCTGCGGTAGCGTATTCCTTGGCTGAAAAAGAGGCTTTAAGATCAACAGATGTAGTTCAAAATGGTATCTTATATATGAACTTAAGTTATTTGTACGATTTGGTTCATAATAAGAATAAGCAACTAGAATATGCGAATAAAGGAATGGCTTGCTATCAAGAGGCCGGAGATTCTACGCGAATATTTATAGCATACGGGGATTTAGCAAGAGCTTACCATAGCAGACATAACTGGCGGAAAGCGGATTCATTGTATCGTTTAGGTCTTGAAAAGGCGAGGAATGATACGTTGGCGGTAGTTAATCTAATTGAGAATTATGCCAAAATGAAGATGATTATTCCTGAGCCAGATCCAGAGGGGGCAATCTCGTTGCTGGAAATATTATCCTCTGATTATCAACAACCACTGTCTGTAATGGAATATGGTATTTATGCCTATGCGTCGGATCTGTTAGGGGATTGCGCAACTTGTGACCATATCATTCAACAGTTGGAAAATCTTGATGATAATCGTAAATCTATGGCTTTTATGTGGTTATATCTTATTTATAGGAATAGGGGAGACTACAAGAAAGCTTTGGATTATGAGATTGCCGCTGATAAAAGAAGCGAAGGTGTGCTTGATTCTCTTCTTGCTGTTCCTGTTTCTCAAGGGCTTCAAAACTACTATAGGGCTAATGCAAACGAAAGTCGTCTTAGAAGCCATAGAGTAGTGGCCGTTTCGGTTACTGTTTTTGTATTTGTTATTCTTTCTTTTGTAATTCTGCTGTTATGTTTACGGGTTCGTATAATGAACAAAAGAAAGAAGGAGGAGCTGGTGTTACGTCTGTTAGAAAATTCCAATCATATGTTGGAACAAGAAAATACAGAGTTGAAATCCAAAACGATAGAATATGAAAGAGAAAGGTACAAAGCTCGCCATTCTTTTATATCTGTTTATAAGGATAGGTTTTCAATGATAGGAGAGCTTTACAAAATATTCCTTGATTCAAAAAACAGGCAGGATGAAAAAGAAGCCGTTTATTACCGTGTCGAACATCTTATTTCCGATATCTCTACTGATGATAATCTTTTCGCTCGTCTGGAGTCTCAGATTAACCATGATTTTGATGATATGGTCATTCATCTGAAGAAAGATTTAGGATGTGTCGATAAAAAGGAAGTTCGCTTTATCTGCTACCTTATAGTTGGTTTGGATCCACAGATTATTGCGTCCTTGTTGAACCTTTCCGTTTCTAACGTCTATACTAAGAAATCTCGTCTTCGTGATCGTATCAAAAATATGGATTCTCCTTATAAAGATGACTACTTGTTAGTGATTTGACCGTAAAATTTTTCTTACAAACCATTTGTATTGTATGTTACCTCAAAAGACACATTCTGAGGTGATTAGATAGAATTATTTCTCACTTTCTCTTACTGTTGTAAGATTTATTTCTTACAACAACATAAGAAGATTCGTTATAAATTATTGATATGTAGCGCATTGCGTATGGGAGGGGTAAGGGGCTTATGTATGACGAAAAAAAATCGTGAAAACAAGAATAGCATACTGAATATTGCTTTATATTTGTCCTTGAAATTAAACAACAGTTTATGATAAAACGCATTATTCTTGGATTAATTATTTTGCTGTATCCGGCATTTCTTTCAATTGCTTCTGCTGATGATAATGGTAGAATCAGAATTGAACTTGAAGATACACCTCCTAAATCTCCAGTACATCGAATTCCTGCTAAAAAGGTATTGGACTGCTATTATGATTCTGGGCTTTGTTGCATAATTGTGGAATTATGTAGTCCTGTGGGAGAAGTTATGGTTGATGTTGATAATATTTCAACTGGCGAGCATATTGATGCATTGATTCCATCAAATGTGGCATATCATATACTTTCGTGTCCTGGAGATGAAGGTTGCTGCATCGTGACATTTACCCTTTCTAATGGGAGAATATATTCTGGAACATTTAACTTACAAGAATAAGGCCTTCCGTTGTTATTTGTATCAGCAGAACTTATAATGAAGTGTAATTGACACAATAGTAGTTCTTTCGTGGAAAAGCCAAAGAGAGTTTATGAGTAAAAGAGCAAGTGCGATCGCGGCTTTAGTATTAACTTCGTTATTAATGCCGATTTTGGCAAATGGACAACGAAGCCGATGCGTTGATGAACGGTATAATGAAAGATATGAGGTGAACGAAAGGGGGGATTCTTCGTTCACATTGGTGTCGCAAGCTTTTGTGGAGCCGGCATCGGTGACTGCTGAAAATTCTGAGCGCATTGCCATTTCTGCCAGACAGATATTAAGGATGCAGAGAGTCAATGGCTTGAAAAAGGCAGCATTTCAGAGGTCTGCCGCTGATGCGATTGACACAAGCCTTCCTGTAGCAGGGATTCCGATTGCATCAGGCATTTCGCCAACTGGAGCAAGAACTTACAACATCCCGATAGCAACCGCTCCTGGTTATGGTCTGGTTCCTCAGATTTCTCTTCAATATAACAGTCAAGGCTCTAATGGCATCGCTGGTTATGGATGGAGTATTGGTGGACTATCCTCTATCACAGTGTCCGGAAAATCTCCGTACTATGACGGAGGTTGGACGGCTCCGGACCCATCTTCATCTGATGCGATATGGAGCCTTGATGGCGTTCGTCTTGTAAAGAATACTGACTCTTATACATCTACCTATCAGTTTGAGACAGTTTCAGGAAACATCAAGGTAATGAAGCACCTTGCTTCCAACGGTGTCGTTTCTTACTTCACTGCTATTTATCCAGACGGGCGTAAGGTTAAGTATGGTTGGGAGACAAACTCATCGGCAAAAAGATGTTATCCTGTCACAGAGATAGAGGATGCGATAGGGAATCTGATCACGTTCAATTATGAGTCACTGTCGTATACTGGTAATGTCTATGTTATCTCTAAAATAGATTATGGACATAGAAGAGTTTCCGGGACGGTCACAACCCCGAAAGAGTCCATCTACTTTTTCTATGAGAATAGGACCGACTGTATCGAAATGTACTATGCTGGAGAACTTGTATGTTGCAAGAAATTACTTACGAGGGTAAGTAGTCCAGGCATACTTCACGAGTACAATTTGAGTCACAATCTGTCCGATGGTGTTAATCTTTTAAGTAGTGTGGAATGCAAGGTGGCAGATCAAGCTATCAATCCTCTGCGTTTCCATTATGGAGGGGAAGGAACAGGGCAGACTGTGGTTCATATTGAGGATGGATCGTTTAGACAGACTGGTGATGGCTATCTAATGTCTTACTTCAATGACAGCATAACTACCGTAAAGAATAGAGGGAAACTTGTTCCAAATAGTTATGATGATGGGTTGATCATCCATCCTTATTTCTCACCCTACAAGGTGGTCTATTGGGACAAGAAGTGGTATGAGACGAAACGTTCCTACAAATATGGTAGTGGGTATCCCGAAGATCAAGTCATCTTGGTCGCACCTCGGGTAGAGGATGGAGTTTTTGATGTTGATCGCACGCTTACGACAGGAGCGGGTTTTCAGACTATAGAAGCGTTGGATGTCAATGGAGATGGGATAGAGGAACTGGTGAAAATAAACTTCGGGGATGTCAAAGACGACAAGACGACGTTGACCCTTACGGTTTATCAGTACACCAATGGGCGAACGCCTTCGGTGCTGTCATCAAAGACGGTGTCATTGGAAGGGACAATCACTGTTAAAAGATACACAAGTCCACTTGAGCGGGTATATCAATTCGGAGACTATAATGGTGATGGCAAAATGGAATTGCTCACGATGACTCTTGACAGAGATATCAAGGGTAATAGTCGTAGTTCCAGATTTGCGGTTGTCGACATTATGGGGGGGACCGTTTTAAGTGATTTAACTCTTTTCGATTTTTCGCACGAAGATTATGCAAAAAACTCGGTATTATCAATTGATCTTGATAACGATGGCCTGACAGAATTATGTCGCTTGACTGCTTCTGGAGTGGAATCCTACAAATTCTCTTCTGGGCGTTTTTCTCTTTCAAAAACATATTCAGGTTTTACCTCTGATGACTTGTCGATATATAAGTCTGTATATTATACAGACTTGAATGGCGATGGGTATCCTGATTTTGTTATCGCTCCTGATAGGCTCGCGGGATCAATTAATCACAGACCTTCAAGATCAGGTTCAACCACAGTATCAACAAGCATTCCACGTGATAATACTTGGAATGAGTTCAAATTTACTGGTTCATCTTTTGTCCGGACAGCATTTTCCTTGCCTTTATATAAAGACTGTGATTACTTTTTTTTGGATGCGGACAGGGATGGACTTCCTGAATTAGTTGAACGTGGTATAAAAGAACGTGGACGTACAAGCAATATGGCCATTTTTAGAAATATTAATGGTGATATTCGAATAGATCAGCGTATAAGTGCTAATTTGATGGTCTCCAATATTGTACCGTGTAATGCCACAAACTATCGGGGTGTAAGCAGTTTGATTTCGATAGACGGATATGAGGTCAAAAGCTATGGGTTCAGCGCAAACACTTCAAGTAATAGACTATTGACTTCTGTTGTTGATAGTTACGGGACAGTGACCGAGGATAGGTATGTCGATATGTCGATCCAAGAGATATTGAGCCTTTCCGGCGCTCCATACTCAGAGGTATATTCAATAGACAGATCCCGTTCATATTCACTGGTGAATGGTTTTGTGCGGAGGATATTTCCGTTGAATCTTCTTCGCGAATCCACAACTACGGATCTGTCCTCAACAATGTTGGCGCATAATAGTTACATTTACTACGATGCTGTTGTCAACAGTCGTGGACTTGGTTTTTGTGGCTTCGGCAAAGTCTCAGCTCTTGATATGCTGTCGCAACGGTCCAGTGAATGGATCACAACAATGGAGAAGCGGGATCCTGAAAACTCGGGTGTGGTTACTGAGATGAATAGATATCTTGGTAATGTAACGTCCTCCACATCGCCATTTGAAACTATTTCATATACCTGGAATAAGGTATATGGTACTTATAGGAAGTATCATCCACGCTTATATTCATCTTTGTCTGTAGATAATTTGACAGGAAAAAAGATCACGACAACCTATTCTTATGATGCTTTTGATTATCCTATAAAGATTGTCACAGGTGTTGGGGATGATTCGAGTTCGGAGACGGTAGAGATCACATATTCGCATAGACGGAATCCTTCACAGTATGTTCTTGGCTTGGAGGCCAGTCGTAAGGTTACAAGAAAATCTGCCAACCAATCTACGTGGATTGACCGGACAGTCACATCGTATGATGAGTCTGTTTTGAGACCGGCTTCTGTCGTAACATTTACGGGCGTGGATGGCGGCAGGAAAACCGGAGAGACAAGGTGGACGTATGATGGTTATGGCAATGTCTTGTCTGAAAAGTCGGCACCATATTCAAGTACCGCTTTTGTGGGTGATACTTATGCCTATGATAATAATGGTCGATTTATAAAATACAAGACCGATGCTTTAGGGCGTACGACCAGTTATACACTGTACAATTCTTATGGGTCACCTATGATTGTCGTGGATCCAAAAGGCCGTTCCACTTACTATAGTTATGATTGTTTCGGAAATGTGACAAGAAAACGATACCCTGACTTGTCTGAAGAAACAGTGGCAACAGAATGGGGCGGAGAGGGTCTTTATACTGTGACTAAATCAGTTACCCAACAACCGACAACCAAAATCCATTATAACGCCGCCGGAAGAGAGGTAAGGTCTGAGGTTCAGCGTTTTGATGGGACTTGGCTTGTCACAGACACTGAATATCGTGCTGACGGTTTGGTAAACAAGGTCTCATTGCCATTCAAGGAGGATTCGGCATCTGGATGGGCTTTGTATGATTATGATGCCTATAAACGTCCAATTAAAATAGAGGAGGCTTCAGGGAAAGTCTCTACGTGGGCTTATTCAGGGTTGTCGATGACAACAACGGGAGAAGGCATCTCCTCTACTAAAACTTCAGATCAGTCAGGACGTGTGTGCGGCATACAGGATTCTGGAGGAGAGATAACCTACAGTTATCGTCCGGATGGTCAACTTGATCAGGTTGTGGCTCCGGAAAGTGTCTTGACAAGTTTTGAGTATGATGCCTACGGGAGAAGAATAAAGATCATAGACCCAAGCGCAGGTGTCAGATCCACTTCTTATGTGAATAATAATGATGGATCCTCCGTTGTAACGGAAACAAATCCGAATGGATCTGTAGTCACCTACTTGGATGTGTATGGTCGTAAGACAAAGGTTGAAAGGCCCGGAGAATATAACACTGTTTACACTTACTCTGACGATAACCTTCTTATTAGTGAGGTTTCTACTAATGGAACATCGACTGTCTATGCTTATGACAATTTGGATAGGGTGTCAAGTGTAAGGACCACAGTGCCTGACGGCAAATGGCTTTTGAAGGAATATATTTACGGAGATGGCAGCGTTGTGAATACAGTGAAGTATTCAAGTCAGGATGGTGAGATTGCAACCGAGGTGTATTCATATTCCAATGGCTACAAAGTCCAAATCGCACTTGCCACGGGTACGGTGATTTGGCGGCTTGTTGAAGAGAATAACTTTGGTCAACCTACCCGTGCATTAACAGGGAATGTTGACAGATTCTATTCATTTGATGCACACGGCCTTCCTGCTGGACGAACCCTTGGGACAGTCCAAGAATTCGCTTATGACTTTGATCCTGTCACAGGAAATCTTAATGATAGATTCGATGCTGTTAATAGTGCAGGGGAGGTATTTGGATATGACGATCTCAATAGATTGGATACAGTTATCCCGGATGCTTGCGGTGATTTGTCTCAATATTCTGTGTCTTATAGACCAAACGGCAATATTTCTGAGAAGGAGGGTACAGGAGTTTTCTCTTATGAAAGCAATGCAAGACCTTATCAACTGACTAAAATTGACCTTGAGAGCGACGTGAATGTCCCACGGGTACCGCAGTCAATCTCATATACTTGCTACAGTCGTCCTTCCCGGATAATTGAGAATGGAGTAAGTTGCTCTTTTACTTATGACGGCGATGGAAATAGGGCAAAGATGCTGATAGCAAACGGAGCGACACCTATTCTTTCAAGATATTATATTGGAGGACAGTATGAAATTGATGCGAAGGCTGATGGGACAGTCCAAAGGCTATATCTTGGTGGAGATGCCTATTCCGCACCGATGGTGTATGTCAAGGATGATTCCAGTCCGTGGTTGCTTTACAACATCGGCCGAGACTATCTTGGGAGTGTGACCTGCATCACGTCAGTTGATGGGGCACTTGTGGCGGAGTACAGTTATGATCCGTGGGGACGTCTCCGTAATCCAGAGACTCTCGAATTGTACGCAAGCGGCGAAGAACCGGAACTCTTCCTCGGAAGAGGTTTCACTGGCCACGAACATCTTCCTTATTTCGGGCTGATCAATATGAACGCCCGTCTCTATGATCCGTTCACAGGCCGTTTCCTCAGTCCAGACCCATACGTTCAAGCACCGGATTTCACCCAGAATTATAATCGTTACTCTTACGCTCTTAATAATCCATTAAAATATGGTGATCCGAATGGGGAGTTTGTTATAACGGCCACTACTATTATAATAGCAGGTGCAATATTGGCAAGTGCTGCGTATGGAGGGTATAAAGCCTACACAATCGCAGATAAGAATGGCCTTAAAGGTTGGGATAAGGTTTGGAGAGTTGTTGGTGGATGTGCGGTTGGTGCGGTATCTTGTGCGGCATCAATATATACAGGAGGAGCCGTAGCTGGAGCACTTGGTAGCTTAGGTGGTTTTTGTGGAGGCGCAATTGCTGGGGCTGCAGGTGGCGCGGTAGGAGGTGCTATTTCTGGTGCCGGTATGACTTCGCTTGCTGGTGGAGATGAGGAGGACATGTTGAAAAGTGCGAGTCTTGGCGCTTTGTCAGGTGCTGCAACTGGAGCTTTGGTTGGCGGTGTCACCAATGGATGCATTGCGTTAAAGAACAAGCAGACTTTCTGGACTGGCTCACCGAAGGTCCCTGCCCCGTCACAAGCTATCAGGCCACCTCTGAAGGATGATGGACCTAAGATAGAATCTGGCGAATTGCCTAAACCCAAAGATATATCTGGCCTTGAGTATGATTTAGCACCTAATCCTGACGGTGGAAATTGCACTCTATATAGAGGAATTACAGGATCTGAAAATTCAGAAGGTCCTCTATTTATGACAGATGATGTTTCATATGCAGCGTCATATTCTACTAATGGTGAAGTCGTAAAAGTTACATTGCCTAAAGAGACTATTGATAAAATGATGTATAATTATGATCTTACTTTAAATAGGGGGATGTATATAAGCTCCCCCGAATATTTCAAGGGCACATCATATGTTGAGTATGTGTTTTCAACAAGAGTAAAATCTGGCATAGTAAGCAAATTCGTTTATTATAAACCTTAAATATGGAACGAAATCAACTGTATGAAAATTGTAGACTGGCTATCCAGTCATTGATATCATATGCTAAGGAGATTTGTTGTAACAAGTTTCCTGATAATATGATGTTTATTAAAGGCTATAATATAGAATCGTGTGTAAAAGGTGATCTTTCTCGAATGAATGAAGATGTGTTTGGTTTGATAGCCAATAACGAGATATTTTCAATAGAATCAATTATAGATGATATTATGGAAATACAGTCACGATGCGGGAATAACGTGCAAAAGAAGAGTTGTGGTAATCGGCATATTAGGGTGATAGATTTCAGTCTATTCTATGTGACCGAATCAGAGACTGTAATAGTAGTACAGATTTATTATTCGCCTATCCCAGTGGAAATTAAATACCACTGGAGTATTCCGATACCTTTTTCTTATAGAGAAGGAGAACAATTTGACTTGAACTGGAAGTATAACAGCGCAAACTATATTAAGAGTAAAAAATAGCATAGTAGAAAGAGTTATTATGTCGAGAAATAGGTGTATTAATATGTTGAAAATGGATATAAGAATTATTGTATTGTCATTATTGACTGTACTGATTAGCTCGTGCGCCAGCACCAAAGGTTACTATGGCCGGGCGGAAGCGAATGTGGCTGAGGTCAGTTCGCAGAAACACAAGGTGACGGTCGGTAAGAAGAGCAGTTGGGAGATAGCATATCTTTGTAAGGTGGATGACAAAGTGGTTGGAAACAACTTCAAGGGATTCCCGTCAAAGTGCAAGGTGCTTCCGGGGCGACGGACGATTGAGGTGGAGCATCACCAGCAGTGGAAGGACAATTCAACCGGCCTTGTTGTCGCCGGGGCGATGTTCGGGGCGATAGGCGGAGCGATTGCAGGTGCGGCAGCGGCTGCAAATAGTCTGTCCCTTCATTATGCGATCACATTCGATGTGGAGCAAGGCCGATCGTACATCATCAATGTTGAGACCTCCTCGGAATCATCCGAACCGACCTTCTCGGTAATCGATTCCGTTTCTGGTGAATTGGTGCAAATAATTAATGTCGTTCCATTGAATTAAGACTGTGGAAATAAATTTTAGATACCTGTTTTTATGTGTAGAAGAATTATAGTTGTAGCCTTTTTGTTGCTATCCTTTATGTGTCTGTCAGTTAATGGTCAGACAGCAATAGTGTATTCTTATGATTCGGCAGGGAACCGAACCTCAAGAACTACTGTGGAAACGACGAATGTCGCATCGGTGTCATCGGATATGTCCATAGATGCTGATGAACAGTTAAAATGCTCTTTGCCAGTCTTCAAAGATCTCGGTAGTATCGCTTCTCTTGCATCCGGTGAGGTTGAGGAAAAAGCGGAAAATACATCACTTATGTGGCACTTTGATTTTATTGAGAACAAGCGTCCAATGAATGAATATGCTCACGGTATATGGAAATATGGCAGGATGAGTCTTTCTTGGATTGATTTCTACAAACGTGATTGGATAGGAAATGAGGCGCTTTTATAATGCGATGATCGGGACTTGTTCAGTTCTGTTCCTTTGGGGCGCAGTTGAGGTGACTGGAACTGCGCAGTCCGTTAAGGCTCGGATTGACAGTACTGTGGTTGATCTTGGCAACGGCGACGTTGTCGTCAAGTACAGTGTCAAGCCGTTTGATTTCGGGACACTGCATCACCCAGACCCGGCACAGAGACGGTCTCTTGTCTTTTCTGAAGAGGAGAAAAATCAGCATTTCGACACGTTCCGGGCTTCCCAAGAGGCTATTGTCTCGGTGAGAAAGTCCCCGAGGCGAGCCTCGGTTCAGGCGGATTTTTCTGATTATGCTGTCGGAGAGATTCCGATGGAGGCTGGTGTCTCGCCAACAGGAGCGAGAACTTACCAGATTCCTATTGTGACAGCAGCCGGATTCAAATTGACTCCGTCAATAGCCCTTGGGTACAACAGCCAGGCTGGCGAAGGTTGGGTCGGTTACGGATGGGATATTCAAGGATTGTCAACCATCAGCTTGATCAATAAGAATGTTTATTATCATGGTGTGGCGAAAGGGGCAAGTGTGGAGGATAAAGATGCGGTGTTTGCTCTTGATGGTGTACCGCTTGTCCGGAACTCCAATTCCGCCACCTCCTCCGCTTACCCATTGGAGACTGCATCAGGGCATATTCTGGTGGCTCCGGAGAAGAATTCGCAAGGGTATGTGGTGAGGTTTACGGCGTTGTACCCTAATGGCCTTACGGTTGTGTATGGAGCGGAATCCGACAACGCTTTCAACTTGCCATCATATCCTGCAGTCGAGTCCCGTGATCTTGATGGCAACAAGATCGAATTTGACTATTATTTGGACTTGGTTTACGGCAATCATAGAATTTCTTCGATACGCTATGGTTTTGATCCGTCCGGGCATCACAAGGGAGAGATTGAGTTTGATTATGCCATTTATCCGATATCAATTGTCCGATATTGCTATGGGGCGGAATTTTATCGCAACTACAGGGTGGCGAGTATTGTCTCCAAGAACAATGGAGATGTAATAGGACGATACTCGCTTTCATATGATGAAAAGGACAATGAGTTTCTTCTGTCTAATGTTGGATATTCATCTGGTTCAGAATTGCTTCGCCCTCTTGAGTTTGTGTATGGTGAAGAAGAGTCGGAGCAGGAAAATCCAGATCGTTTGTGCAGGAATAGTGACTTCTTGCTTCTGTCAAGCGCGTTCACACAAGAAGAGGTGGATCTTTACTATAGGAGAGGAAAGTTTGTCGCAAACAGTTTCAATGACGGTCTGCTGATTTATCCTAATTTCCCAGAATACGGAGTCACTGATCATTATAAGCCTTTGTTCGGACATAACTATTATGAGTTCGGCAGCCTGTATCCCAAGGATCAGAAAATCTTGTTCGCTCCGAGTCTCTCTGATTATAATGATGTGGATGGTAGCATAATCACAGGCGAAGGATTTCAGACGATTGAAGCCGTTGATGTGAATGGTGATGGGATTGATGAGATTGTAAAAGTTAATTTTAACGGAACAGTTAATTCCTATACAAAACTATTGATTACAGTCTATAAATGTAATAGTTCCGGAATCCCGGTCGTGGACTATTCGTTCACCGTGTTGGTCAACGGGGTGCATTCAAACAAGTATTTCACAAGTCCGGCGAGGAGGTCTTATTATTGGGGAGATTTTTCCGGGGACGGGAAAATCCAACTTCTTACTGTTGCGTTTGATAAGAACTACAACAGCACGATAGTCTATGATCAGGTGTCTTATGCGTCATTGATAGACATCTCCGGAAAACGTAAGCTATCCGAAGACGAATTGTTTGCCTTTCCGATAGAGAAGGCGGGGTGTCTTATCACCTGTGACATTGACAACGACACAAGGACAGAACTGTGTTATGCTACAACTTCCGGTTTGGAGGTTTACAGACTCTCGTCCAATAATACTTTTCGTAAGGAGGCAACTTATGGGAATGTGAATTCTGACATCCTATCATCCGAAAGTCGTCCGTATTATATTGCTGATGTTAACGGTGACGGATATATTGATATCTTGAGAGCTCCTTCTGTAGGAACAAGTTCATTATGGACAGATTATGCTTTTACAGGCACTAAGTTTGAAACATTCTATCTGAATATTGCGTCAAGAGCGGAAGAGGATGTGTTTATGTTTATGGATGTCAACCGTGATGGACTGGCGGATCTTGTGAAGGTTAGCGGAACAACTTTGGGTACGTATATGAATCAGGACAAGGACGGATTTGGAGCTTTTATGCAATCACCTTCGAGTGTGACGAACACAAAAGGAATCATTCCTGCCAATGTCGTGGATTATATGGGGATGAGCAGCTTCATTAAGGTCGATGGTTTTTATGTGTATGAATATTATTACACGTCACTTTCGCCGAAGAAGCGTCATTTGACAAAATCCGTGGATAGTTTTGGCAGGACGTTATATAACACCTACACATATCTCCCAAAGAACAGCTTGTATTGGACAGACAATTCTGTTTCGGTTACTAATTCGGATGGTTATGCGCAACGGACATTGCCTATCTATGTTCTTTCCCGTGAGGAAGCGTGCCAGTCTGACGACAATCCATCAACCCGCTATCTCAGTATATACTACAGTTATTATAATGGAGTGGTTCATAATAAAGGGCTTGGCTTCTGCGGATTCTCCAAGATAAGATCCTATGACGATACAGGTAGTGTTGTTGATATTGTTGATCAGGTGCTTGACCCGGAAAAACGTGGTGTGGCCACAAAGGCCGAGGCACGCCACAGGTCTGTGTGGAATGCTCCATATTCAACAACAATAAATACTTACGATAACAATAGCACAACCTATGGTAAACTGAATCCACGTTTGACAAAGAGCGTTTCGACCGATGTCTTGACTGGAATTGAGACAACGGTCAGTTATTCATATGACAACTATGATTATCCTATATCTGTCCTGACAAGTCGCAGGGTCGGGTCAGGAGCAGAGCAGACAGAGAAGCTCTCTCGCACTTATCAACATAATGTCGCGTCATCTAAGTATATGCTTGGAATACTTAAGGAAGAAAGCGTTGTCAAGAAAGATAATGGTAAAGTCGAGATGGCTTGGAAAGAACGCTCTGTTACGACTTATGATGATCATTTCAGGCCGTTGACAAACAAAAAATACGTAGGGATTTATGGTTCGCCAAGAAAACAGAAGGGAGGAATGGCTGTTTCAGGTGTGGTTGATAGGATTCTGCCGATAGATTCCATAAGCCCGCCATCGATGAATATTTTAGATGCCACAAACCTTGTGTCCGAGGTCCGTTGGCAGTACGATGACTATGGTAATGTGATTTCTGAGAAAACCGCTCCTTATGGTGCGGAGGAATTCTTGGGAGACACCTATGTCTATGACGAGGACGGGCGTTATATTCTGTCAAAGACAGATGCCTTGGGTCATACCACCACTTATGGCGAGTATGATAAATTCGGTAATCCGGAAACGGAGACAGACTATCGCGGTCGGGTCACATCGTTCACTTATGATGGCCTCGGGAATTTGGTCAAAACAACGACCCCGGATGGCGCGGAGGCGCAAATAGATGTTGCTTGGGGAGGCCACGGCTTGTATTCTGTTACCAAGACAGAGACAAATAGGCCAGATCGTGTCACGTATTACGATGCTCTTGGCAGGGATCTACGTGGCGGAATCAAACGCTTTGACGGTCAATGGCAGTACGTGGACAAAGAATATGATTCCAATGGGCGAGTGAGCCGGATCTCGCTTCCATTCCGTGATGTCCAGGCCGCTTATTGGAACACATATTCTTATGATGAATATGGTCGTCCGCTCAGTTTGGTCGAAGCTTCCGGGAAAAACTCTTCCTGGGCATATGATGGTGTGAGCGTGACCACCGTAAAAGATGGGATAGCCTCTACACGAACCACAGATGCGAGTGGTAATGTGATCAGTGTCTCTGACGCTGGCGGAACCATAACCTACACATTGCGCAATGATGGTCAGCCGTCGTCGGTCACGGCTCCCGGTAATGTTGTGACATCTTTTTCTTACGATGGTTATGGCCGTCGCATCAAGATAGAGGATCCGAGTGCTGGAATCCAGATCGATTCTTGTGTGTGGAATAGTGATGGATCTTCTGTACAGACCCATACGAATCCAAACGGCTCGATTATCACCTACAAAGACAAGTATGGTAGAACCACGTCCGTCGAGCGGCCTGGCGAGTATAACACTACTTACGCCTACGATGATGATGGCCGTCTGATTTCAGAGCAATCGACCAATGGCACGGGTGCGGAATATACCTATGATAATCTTGACAGAGTGGTGACTTCCCGCGAGATTGTACCGGACGGTAAATGGCTCAGAAAGAATTATGGTTATGGAAGTCATGGAGAGTTGTTGAGTGTACAATACGTGTCACAGGACGGGGCTATTACGACTGAAAATTTTGCCTACGCTAATGGGCACAACACAGGCATTACTCTTCAGGACGGGACTATAGTGTATAACCTTGTGTCTGAAAACGACCTTGGAATGACCACGGAGATAATTTCCGGTGGGGTTGACAGGGAGTATGGATTCACGGCCTTCGGCCTTCCGGCTTACAGGAAAATTAATGATGGGAACTTGCAGGATTTCACCTATCAGTTTGACCCGTTGACCGGTAATCTGCTGAGCCGTACTGACGGTCTGAACAATAAGGTTGAGACTTTTGGCTACGACGGTCTGAACCGCCTGACATCAATCGGGAACAGGGTGATAGCTTATGCGGACAACGGCAACATCACTTCGATCGGAGGTGTCGGAGCCATGGATTATGGCACATCATCACGGCCTTACCAGATAACTGCCTTGCATCCGGAGTCGGAAGGCCTGGTTCCTTCCCGTGTCCAGAATGTGTCCTACACCTGCTACAACCGTCCTTCGATTTTGACAGAAGGGGGAAGAAGTGCCGCATTCACCTATGACGGTGATGGGAATCGAGTGAAGATGTATGTGGCGGATGGCTCCACACAATTGCTGACACGGTATTATCTTGGAGGCCGTTATGAGTTCGATCAAACTTCTGGTGGTACCAAGGAGCGTTTTTACCTTGGTGGTGATGCCTATTCGGCTCCGATGGTGCTTCAGCGCGAGAATGGAGGGAATTGGGTTGCCTGCAACATAGGCCGTGACTACCTCGGCAACATAACTCACATCGCGACACTGAACGGAACTCTTGTAGCTGAGTACAGTTACGATCCGTGGGGACGGCTTCGTGATCCGGAGACTCTTGAGATCTACGCTGCCGGAGAGGAACCAGAACTGTTCCTTGGCCGTGGCTTTACAGGTCACGAGCATCTGACTTGGTTCGGCCTGATCAACATGAACGCCCGTCTCTACGACCCACTCCTTGGTCGTTTCCTCAGCCCTGATCCTTACGTCCAAGCACCAGATTTCACTCAGAACTTCAATCGTTATTCATATGCGCTGAATAATCCTTTGAAATTTACCGATGATAGCGGTGAGTTCTGGAATCTGATAATTGGGGCTGTTGTTGGAGGTATAGGAAATGTTATTTCTAATTGGAAATCAATAAAGGCACATGGCTTTTGGTCTGGAGTGGGATATTTTGCTGTTGGGGCAGCAGTGGGAGTTGCATCCGCGGCTGGAGCTGGATGGGTGGCAGGTGCTACAAAGGCAGCCGGAGTATGGGCAGGCGCTTTAGTTGGTGCGACAAGTGGAGCGGTAAGTGGAGCGGCTACAAGTTCATTAACAACGATAGGAAATAATATTATTTCAGGAAGAGCCTGGGATTCTGGCTTGAAATCGTCTGCCTTGAACGGGGCTTTGTGGGGAGCCGTGTCAGGAGCGATATCCGGAGGTATTAAAGGCTATAAGTATGCTAAAGATAATAAAGCTAATCCATGGACTAATGAAATAGATAATACGGAAACTACATATGATGCTAATCTTAAAAGCGGTGTTAGTACCCAACCAGATCCTTCGAAGCATTGTTATGCGTACTCTGCGGAATATGCGGATTCAGGACATGGTAATCATAAGGCGGCTGAATTTGTTGCGGCACATGGAAATAGAGATGGTGGCGATTTTAGGATATTAAAGAAAGTCTCAAAAGCGGAATTCCGTGGATACTTTGATTCGGAGGGAGCATTTGGAATTATTAGAGATGAGAGCGAAGCATTTAAAAATAACCTAATTGAAATGGCTGGTACAATTACAAACGATGGGAGAAAACATTGGGTCAACATTGTAGGTGCATCGTCATATAAAAGCTTAAGTTGGTTTGGTGGAAAAACCGTAAATCAACAAGTGTTTAAAATATGGAATCCTATAGGTGGTGCTATATCGCATATTAGCACATATAATATTTCTGATATTACAGTTTTTAATTATTGATTATGAGACGCTTATTTCTGATGCTAATTATAATTATCCTGAGTGGAGCCATCAGTCAGGCTCAATCAAGTATGGATCTTGTAAATGGGTATATAGAGGCATATGCTAAAAAAAGGAAGTTCTATAAGGACACCACTCTTATATATGTTCCTATGATGGTGAATATTTATGAAAACTGTAATTCATGGTATCAATTGTCGGTTAAAGGGATGCGTGATTGTTTTTTTGAGTTCTTTAGTCATCCTGTTTTGGCAAACGATATGGCTCTAAGTAAGATTACAGAAGATTACTATTTATATCCGCATGGATATGATTATAAGAGTCGCTACTATAATAAAGAAAAGCCGGCGGGTCCTTGCCCTAAGGATGGGTGGTATTATCAGACAGTAGTTCTACCATTGATTAGATATCTGCAGCATAATCATGTAGATTATATGTTTACAATTTCAAATGTGGGCTTTAAGGAGCGTGATCATTGTTTTTGGACAATTGAACAAGGACAACTATACGTGCTTCGTTGGAGTGATACTAATGATGAATATTATCGTGTCGATGCAGATCTGTTTATAAATGACATTGCAGAGGATGGTTACTTCAAATTTTGTCGTGAAGAAATGGAGAAATAGAACTGTTGTTGTAGTTTGTAAATAATACAATTATAATAATTTGGTTATGAGTATCTATCAAAATCGGTTAATAGTTCGTTTGTATCCTATAATGGTGTTGTCATTGTTGATGGCGATGATTAGCTCCTGCGCCAGCACTAAAGGTTATTATGGCCGGTCGGAGGCGAATGTGGCGGTGGTCATCACAGAAGCATAAGGTGACGATCGGCAAGAAGAGTAGTTGGGAGATAGCGTATCTCTGCAAGGTAGATGACAAGGTGGTGGGAAACAACTTCAAGGGGTATCCGTCGAAGTGTAAGGAGCTTCCGGGTCGGCGATGATTGAGGTGGAACATTACCGACAGTGGAAAGACAATTCCACGGGTCTTATGGTCGCCGGGGCGATGTTCGGGGCGATAGGAGGCGCTGTTGCCGGTGCGGCAGCGGCTGCTGCTGGTTTTATTGTCGGAGCGATGGCATATTCAGGATGGTGCGGAATAGGCGCAATGTCGAATATGGCCGGTCTTTGGGGAACGGTTGGAAAAATAGCGAAGTATGGAGCTATAGGTATAGAAGGTCTGCACGTTACATCCACTGTTGTCGGTGCGGCGGGAGGCTTGATCAATAAAGGTGGGAAAGGTTTAAAAAATTCCATGAGAGTACTGTTAGGTAATTTCTATTTGGATGAAAACGCGTCATTCTTTAAAAGTATCTGGCAAGGTGTTTCACGCCATACTTGGGAAACTCTACAGACTGGATTAGGCTACGATTACACTCAATTCCGAAATGCATTTGGTTCATCAATAGACAGTGTGGATTATCTGGGAGGAGCGACTTTCGCAACAAATGAAAATTCGTGGAAAAGGCAAGGTATTACATTGGGGAATTATTGCAATATAGATATCACGGATACAATCAATTCAAGTGAATTTTATAATTATGCCATTCAAGATCCCTTATATATGCATGAATATGGTCATACTATAGATGGAAGGAAAAGGGGTTTTGCATATCTGTTTACAGTCGGAATCCCTAGTGTAATTAGTGCTAAAAACTCGCATAATATTGGACGATTAAGGCCGTCTCATTCTTATGAGCCATATGAAAGAAGGGCAAATAGGCTAGCAGCGAAATATTTTAGTAAGAATTATGGTGTTAATTGGTTCTCTCCATACCCGAATTCAAATAGTCCTTGGACAATAGCAGATTATTATCCTTTATAAATAAAACGATGAAAAAGAATTATTTAATATTGAGTTTTTGTCTTATTCCTATTCTTGCTTCAAAATGTATTGATTTTGAGGGTGATTCTTGGGTGACGTTAAAAAACAATGCTGATTATGGTGTTGTTGCTCTTTTTGCAGACCTTTTTACAGGATTTTGTTATCCGGATACTCTGCTGCCAGAAATACCCGTGTTCTATACTATTGTTGATTCTGTTAAATCTAACCCTAAAGAGGATCAGATAGTTCTGTATGGTGGAAGTTCTTTTTCAAAGGCGTTGAAAACTAACACAACTTCTGATACTTTGTCAGTGTTTGTTTTCCATATTGACACCTTGTTGAGTCACTCCTGGAAAGAAATCCGTAATGGCTATAAAATTCTGGTCAGATACGATTTGAGTGCGGAGGACCTTGAGTCGTTAAAAGGGAAAATATATTACCCTCCAACAACGGCAATGAGGAACATTCATATGTTTCCGCCATATGAAAAAGTCAAAACTCATTAGAATGTTTTTATGGTAAAAACGAGTGAATTATGAACGCCTTGAATCGAAACACTTTTAGGGGGAAGGCGTTGAGGGCTTTCTCGTTGACTGAGTTGCTGGTTGTCCTTGTGATCATCGGGATTCTGGTGTTGGTTGCGATGCCGAACCTGATGCCGCTGATCTCAAGGGCGAAGGCGACGGAGGCCCAACAGCAGCTTACATTCCTACATTCGTTGGAGAAGAGTTATTTCTACACCTATTCACGATATTCCGATGATTTGGAGGAACTTGGGTTTGAGCAGACTGCCCTTGTGACGGATGGTGGAAATGCCAATTATCGCATCGAGGTCGTGGAGGCCGGGGAGAACGGTTTCAAGGCACAGGCTGTCTCCGTGGTCGATTTTGACAAGGACGGAATCTTTAACGTTTGGGAGATTGACCAGGACAAGAACCTGAAGGAGACTGTGAAGGACTGATGCGATGTTGAGGTTGCTTTCCATATTCCCGCTTACGGTTATGATGGTCTCGGATGCGAGAAGCCGCACGGTTTCCTCTTGGTGGCTGTCGGCTTTCGGACTGGGTCTTGTTGTGGACGGATTGATTGAGGAAGGATGGCGAGAGACGTTGATCAACATTGTGTGCAACCTTGTTGTCCTTTTGGTGATGGGAGTGTCTTTGCTGGCATATTCAAAAATGCGGAAACGGCCGTTGATGGAGATGCTTGGCATAGGGGATGTCATATTCCTTGCCGTGCTGACATCGGCTTTCGGAGTAGAGGTTTATCTCAGGTTTTTGATAGTGTCAGCCATTCTTGCATTGTTGTCCTGTCCACTGTTCAGAAGGATGCAGCCTGGTTTGACGGGGATTCCTCTCGTTACTGTTTTCGGAGTTTGTTTTATCATATTCATACTTTTCAGAGTTTTTTATGGAGCGTGGTGGATTTGATTTGAACAGCATTACTGTGCGTACCGAGGCCTTACAGGTGCTTACTTCGGAAGAGGCGGCTTATTACAGGTTGCTCCCGTATGACGTGGATGTCGATGGAAGTTTACTCTGTTTGGGTGAGGAGGGCAGAGACTATGCCGATGCCATTCGGGACTTGGATCTCTTGTTTGGAAAGAAGATGTCTGTCAGGTACGTCCCGGTTGAGGATTTATCACGTTTGTTGGCGATTCATTACAGACAGTCTGGGGTGCGGTCCACAGCCACGGTGTCTGATGTCATAGAGGATGTTCCGTCATTGATCGAGGAGGCGTACCGGATGCGGGCAAGTGACATCCATATGGAACCATCAGAGCATCGGTGCAGGATACGTTTCCGTGTTGATGGAAAACTTCTGGAGCGGCACGTCATCCGCAAGTCGTCCTACACGTCACTGGTCAACCGCATCAAGATTATGTCCAATCTGGATATCTCCGAGAAACGACTTCCGCAGGACGGCCGCATAATTTACGAGGGAAACGATGTGCGATTCGACATCAGAACATCCATACTTCCAACGATATACGGAGAGAAGATCGTACTGCGTCTCCTCACAATGAATGACAGGCATCTATCCCTTTCCGAACTTGGGCTTGACGAACGGCAGTACAAGGATTATCTGGCGGCTGTGTCTCATCCTCACGGGATGATCTTGATAAGCGGACCGACTGGATCCGGAAAGAGTACCACGCTTTACGCGACGTTGGAACTGCTTAACCGTGGGGACAACAACATCGTCACAATCGAGGATCCTGTCGAATACACTTTGGATGGGGTGAATCAGGTGCAGTTGAAAGAGGAAATCGGACTTGACTTCCCGATGGCTCTCAGAACTTTCCTGCGTCAGGATCCTGACATCATTATGCTCGGTGAGATACGTGACGAGGCTACGGCGAAGATGGCTGTCCGCAGTTCCCTTACAGGACATCTTCTGCTTTCAACGCTTCACACTAACAGTGCCTGGGGTTGCGTCACCCGTCTTGTGGATATGGGGATTCATCCCTACTTGCTTTCCGAGACATTAATCGCTTGTGTGGCGCAGCGTCTTGTCCGTACGTTGTGCCCTTATTGCAAGAAAGAGGCGGCCTCAGATCCGGTTATGTTAAGCAGGCTTGGAATGCCTTTGGACATACGGACTTACGAGGCTTCGGGGTGTGAGCATTGCTATTATACAGGTTATAGTGGACGTAGGGCGGTCTATGAGGTGATTCCGATTGACGGAGAACTCGGGCAGGCGGTGAAAGAGGTGAGAGGAGACGTTGACGAGCTTCTGAGGTTTCGTGGACTCAAGACTCTTCGTGATTCGGCCATAGAGTTGTATGCTGATGGCCTGACTTCACTTGATGACATCCTCCCGTTTATGAATTGATTGATGCGCAATGAGAATAAAACAAATAATATTCCTTCTGTCAGCTTTGCTTGTGTGCCGTGCGGCGGTCGCTCAAAAAGGTGACCGTTTGATGAGAATCAGAGAGAGTCTGGACAGCCTGGCGGCCGTTGATGCCCGCTACAATGAACCGATTGACCTTTCCGTAACTAATTTCTCGGTAGCGGATTTGTTGAAAACCATTGCGATAGAGAACAGCCTTAACGTGAATCTATCCTTGGACAGGATTCGTGGACAGATAACCTGTAATCTTGAGCGGGTTCCTGTCAAAGATGTGTTGCTGCTTTGCTGTAAGGATTGTGGTTTGAACTTGACCGTGGAATCGGGAATCATCACAGTCGCTCCGTGGCAGCCTTCCGAATCATTGCCGCAGGTGACAATCGCACGTGACTCTTCTGGACTTTTCAGTATGGATTTCTCCGGCTGCACATTGGATGCTTTGACACGCAGACTGGTGGCTGAGACTGGCGACAACATCGTGTTCGCTCCATCGTTGTCGGAACGGAAAGTCTCAGGTTTTGGTGTCGGAATGAGTGTGGATCAGATGATGGAGAACATCTCGGCATCAAATGGTCTGAGATGTACGAGAAACGAGTCAGGAACTTGGATGATAGGTGAGCGTGGCCGTGACAAAGGTTCGTTTTTTCCAGTGGACGGCACTCCGGCTCCGTCATTTTGTGTCAGGCTGTTCCAGATGCGGTACCGGACTATCGATGATGTGGTCGAGATCATTCCCACCCAGTTGAAGAAAGACATTGAGATCAAAGTGTTTCCGGATCAGAACAGTTTTGTGCTCAGCGGAGGTCTGCCTGATGTGGAGGCTTTGGAAAGATACCTGCGGGATATAGACAAAAGTGTTCCTCTGATTTCCATCGATGTCATCATTGTGGATGCGCTTGACCGCAAGAGCCGGTCAACGGGTGTCACTTTCGGAAAGGGAAAAGAGGCTTCCAGTGCCTCTTATGGAACATTGTCTCCCGGTGTGGATGTCTCGTTGGGAGCTGACAAAATCAACCGGCTCATCAATGCGTTCAATGGTTTGGGACTTGTCAACCTTGGTCCGGTCGGTCCTAATTTCTATGCGGATCTGAAATTACTCGAAGAGGATGGGGTGGTCACGCTTCGTTCTACTCCAAAGCTTTCTACTTTGAACGGGCATAAGGCCGTGTTGAAGAGCGGTGAGGTAAAGTACTACAAAGAGAGTCAGGTAAACATCATCGGAACTCAGAATCCGCTTCAATCAGAGTCGTACCTTTGGAAGAATGTGGAGGCGAGTTTTGTCCTTGATATGACTCCCATCGTGAGCGCGGACAGCACGATAACCATAAGGATAGACCTGAATCAGGACGAGTTCACCGAACGTGACAATGGTGACCTTACAGCTCCTCCGGGAATGACCAAACGAGGGTTCAATTCCATAGTCAAGGTTAAGGACGGGGAGATGATCCTGTTGGGTGGCATCGAAAAGAATCTTACTGAGGACAGCAGTAAAGGGCTTCCTTGGATAGCAAGGGTGCCTGTCCTTAGGTTACTCTGTGGGAATGTCACAAGAACCAAGCAGACGCAGAAACTGAATGTGTTCATCAGACCTACCATTGTGCTATGAGACTGATAAGTAAGAGAATCCTCCCAGTTGAGCTGAATGGAGGGACCGCGGTCGTCCAAGATGGACTGGCGGAAAAGGGAGACATCGTGATCTTGTCGGTCTTCGGTTCTGATGTGTCATCACGTTCTTGTGATGATTCGGATCCTGTCTTGACACGTATCCAGCGAAGCGACGACTTATATTGGACAATGTATCCGGACAAGATCTGCTATGTCAGAAAAGCTGTGGTAGAGTCGTCCTTGAATAAGCAGAAAGGTACTTATGTCGCGGGCGTGGCTGTAGGTGAGGTTTGTAATGAGGCTGAAGAACATGCAAAGAATATTCTGTCAACCATCGATTGGAAGCGGATAGCCGGAGATTCCGAGATGTTGGAAGCCGTAGCCGGCTGTATATTCCACCGTGTGCTTCTTCCCGTTTTGGGATTTTGGTTGGTTGCCCTCCTTTTTAACTTCTTCTTGTTCTCTGACTTGGATCGCCGTGTCAGTGCGATGCGCCTTTCCTGGCAGGAATCCAAACGTGAGGCAAAGGCTGAAAAGGAAGCGACTGGGAAACAGCGCCAGATGTTGGCTGACTATAAGACGATGTCTCTGCCGAAGTCATCAGTAGCTATAGACGCTCTGGCCTCTGTGGTGCCGGATGGCATTCAACTGACTTTATTGTCTGTTAATTCTTCTGGATTCAGAATCAAAGGTACGGCCAAAGAGGTGTCTGACATAACAGAATATTCCAGTGCTGTCAATCGTGAATTCCCTTTGTTGGAGATAGTCTCGATTGATAAGCCGACAGGAACGTCATTGTACCAATTTGACTTTAGGATGATGAAATGAGACTGTGCCCTGGAATTTTGAAGCTTGCTGTCTTGCTTGTCGGACTGCCGATTATACTTTGGTTGGCGACATTCTCAAAGACAATGTCACTATACGGAGAGTACCGGAGCCTTTCCAAATCTGAGGTTGCGGATTCTGTCTCCTCACAGAGGTTTACGGTTTCTTGTGAGAATCGCCTTGCGGGAGATTGTCTGGTCCGGGAGATTCTGGCAGGAGAGGACGAAGTCATCATTAATGAATATGCCCCATCAGTGGAAAAATCAGACGGTGGACTTTCCATTGTCCGTGCCAGACTCCAGCTGAGGGGGCGCTTCATTCCGCTTCTCAAAGTTGTGCATCATTTAGAGAATCAACCAGAGATCTCGCTGGCGGACATTTGTTTCTCTCACAAGACTGGAAAAGATCCATTGGCGACCTTGGACTTGGATTTGATTCAATTGGTTGGAGATGAGTAGGAATATTCAATATCTTCGTGGTTTCTCGCTTCCCACTGTGCTGGTCATCTCGGTGTTGATGGCTTTGCTGATAATGTTTGCCTTTTCACTTGTTGATTTGGACAGGTTGTATTATGCAAACTATCACAAGAGGAAACAGAGTGTTCTTGATTTGCATTCCGCGTCGGCTCTTTACTGTGTGGACAGCCTTTTGACAAGCGGATCCGATTCCATAGGAGTGTGTCTTTTTGATGATGGTAAGTCGGAAGTCGGCATAAAGATCATTCCTTGGGGGCTTTATGAGATTATGATGGCATCTGTGAAGGCGTTGCCGTTTAGCCGCTCGATGATTTATGGACGTTCTTCGGAAAGTCCCACGAAAGCGGCTCTTTGGGTCAGTGACCGGAAACGTGCTCTGTCCATTGCCGGACGGACACGGATAGATGGCCCTGTCTTTGCGTCTTTGAACGGCATCAATTACACAGACTTGTCTGGCGTTCCATTTTCTGGTGAACATATTCCTGCGGAGATGTCATTTGTCTCATCCTCAGAGCTCCCTTTGGTGGATTCTTTGGCTCTGGATTATCTTGATTCGTTGCGAAGTCTCGCCGGGAAGGCTTGGTATCATCTTAATGATGTGGAAGGGTATCGCAGTTTCCAAAAACAGGCCTCATTTGTGTATGCTCGTGACGGGGACAAGATATTCCACCTTGGCGGCAATAGGATTCTGTATGCGGACAGGCTTATATTGGGGGCGGAGTCGGAAGTGAACGGCATCCTTGCTTTCGCTCGTTCCGCCGTAATCGCTGATGGGTTCCGCGGAAGTTTGCAGTTGTTTTGCACAGACTCTGTGACTGTTGGCAGGAACGTCAGGCTTGAATCTCCTTCAGGGGTGCTGGTGTCCGGTGCCGATCATCCTTTTGTCTCATTGGCTGGCGGAAGCCGTGTGTGCGGTTATGTGGCCGTTCTTAATGATGGGAAGATCGATCAGAGACTGGAACATCCTTGCTTCAGGCAGAGGTCTGGAAGTATGATTGATGGACTATTGTATGTGGATGGATCATGTGAGCTTGAGGGTGCTGTCAATGGAGCCGCATACATTGGTGACTGCTTTTACGAGAAAGATGGTTACAAGTATCCTGGAGTTTTGAACAATGTTTCTGTCCATCGCTCCGATTCGGTTTCGTATCCTATTTTGTTAACGGGACCTTATCGGAGGCGTGAGATAAAGAAAGTTTTTTAGCTTGATGAGAAAAAAATTGTTGTCGCTTGCTTTGGTGATAGCCGTTTTGGCTGTATGGGGACTTGTCGGATTCCGTATCTGGAATTTGACTCGTCCAGAAATCACGCAAAGTGCCAAAACGGAAAAGAAGGCAGAAGATCATTCCATCCCAAATGATTCCCTTCGTCTGGACTATCGTGATCCTTTTCTGGAGTCTGGAAAGGCTAAGATTGTTGTGCCGACGGAGAAGGTTGCCGCTATTCCTGAATCTCCTGCGCAGATGCCTCCACTAAAGTACAAAGGTATGGTGAAGGGCAAGGATGGAACTGTCAAGGCTCTTGTTGAGAACAAAGGAGAGATCGTGCCTATTGCAAAAGGTGGAATGCTTGAGAAGGTTCGCATCATTGAGATTGAGCCGGAGCATATTTTGGTTCGGTTCGGAAATGAAACACATTTGATCAGAGTAAGATGAGACTGAAAGCGACGACACTTTTGGAGACCATTGTGGCTTCTTTGATATTCCTGTTGGTTTTCGGAATGGCTATGGAGGCGTTGGTTCATATTCATAAGATCAATGATCCTGATTGGGCTGCTATGGAGCGGGGTTTCAATGAGTTCCGTGATTCTTTGGTGGTGAGATCTGATGGGACACGTGAATATTCCTGGGGCACAATGCGATGGACTCGTAAGGATGCGTCGGATATAGAGGGACTTGTTGAGATCAATGTGACAGCGACGATGAAAGGTGGACAGAAAATAGAGTATCGTTATTTGAGAAATGAGGCAGATGAAATTTAAAGGGAGCACCCTTCCGGAATTGCTTGTCACTATGCTGTTAGGTGGCATTCTTCTACTGCTGGTGTTTGATGGAGTGGATATGCTTCGTATGGCTTTGTCACGATATTCATTGAGTGATTTCGGAGAGGATTTGGGCGAACTTGAACGGTATGAGATTCTTACCGAGTGTAGCGATAGCATTGACATTGGAGATAGTGTCAGATTCTTTAGGAATGGAGAAATAATAGGAGTGTGTGGAAAATGGCAATAAGTAAACGTTTGTCAGACAAGAAGAAAAAGACTTTTTACTCACAACTGTATGTCCTTTTACATTCGGGCTTGAGTTTCTCCACTTCGTTTTCTTTGTTGATTGAGAGTTCCAAAGGGAATGACAGGAGTATCTATGAAAATATCCTCGGCCGTGTCGTGTCAGGAGGTTGCCTTTGGGAGGCTATGAGAGACTCGGGAGATTTTGACAATATTGATTGCGGTGTCATAAGGATCGGAGAGGAGTCTGGAAAACTGATGGAGGCGTTGTCCTTTCTGTCCGATTATTATGACCGTAAGGAGACGCAGAGACGCACGCTTGTGAGTGCCTTGAGCTATCCAGCCATCACGCTTGTGGTGGCGGCTATTGTGTTATGCTTTATGCTGCTGGTTGTCGTACCGATGTTCGAGCAGGTATATTCAAGAATGGGAGGGGAACTTCCTGCGCTTACACGCTTTTTGATGGGAGTGTCTTCTTATGTGCCGTCGCTGTTTTTTGCCTCTGTGGCTCTTGTGGCATTATTCTTTGTTATCAAACATTTCTATGGAAGCACTGATGAATATCAACGGTTGACTTCGGAGTTCATTCTGCGCGTTCCTCTGTTGGGAGGGCTTTTGAAGAAAGCGGAATTGTCTCGTTTCTGCCGGATTATGTGCCTTCTTATAGGCTCCGATGTCCCGATACTGTCGTCATTGAATCTGGTCGGTGGGATTCTTCGTCTATATCCTTATCGTAAGGCTGTGCAAGACTCCCGCGTCGAACTTGAGTCTGGCTCTATGCTATGTGAGGCGTTCTCTCGTTATCCGGATCTGTTTGACAAAAAGTTTCTTGTGATGCTCCGTGTGGGAGAGGAAACAGGGGCGTTGGATCGGATGCTGAAAACCCTTGCGGACGACACTTCAGAGGAGTTAAACTATCAGGTAAAGCAGTTGAACAGCACTTTGGAGCCGCTTATGGTTCTGCTTATAGGTGTGGTTGTCGGTTTCGTGTTGATCGCGATGTATCTTCCTATGTTCAAACTGGGGATGGCCATTCAGTGATTATGCTCTGACTCGATTGAAATGATCATTTTGTTTATTTTAAGATTTTTTATGTACCTTTAATGCAAGAAAACGGACATTCGCGGATTTGGAAAATCGCAAACCATTAATGCATTGTTGAAAGATTGCCTATAGAATCATTAATCATATTACAATGAAAAGAATCATCACTTTCATCGCTGCTTTGGCGTTTGTGTCAGGCGGCATCATCTCCGCTCAGGAACAGGAACGGGAACAAGTACAGGAGCAGGAACCTATACGGGAATATTCAAAATTCAGATTCGGCCTTGAGGGAGGAGGTGGCTTCAGACTCGGCAAGATCAGCAATGACGTGTCAGATGACTTCAAATCCTACACGAAGAAACTAAGAAGAGGATTCGTGTATGGAGCCGATGCGACTTGGTTCTTCAAGGAGTTTATGGGAGTTGGTCTTCGCTACAAGGCGTTCTCGGCCAGCAATGGCGCGACGGTGACTGGCACTGACGAAAACGGCACCACTGTCACTGGTAAATTGAAAGACAACATACAGATATCATTCATCGGCCCGATGTTCTGCACAAGGTTTTCCAGCAGAAACGGCTTGCATACCCTCACGGCGGATATCGGTGTCGGTTACATAAACTATCGTGACAAAGGAATGGTCATAGAAAAGATGAAACTGACAGGAGGCACATTGGGCTTGTTGTACAACATCGGCTATGATTATGCCTTGAACAAGATGTGGTCAATAGGTGTCAACCTGTCTTCGATAGAAGGAACGCTTACCACATTGACATTGGAACAGAACGGTGTGAAGACTTCTCAAACAACTCTGGACAAGGACAAACAGGAGAATATTTCTCATATCGATCTTTCATTCACACTGAAGTTGAATCTGTAGCCTGCAAGCCGCCTCGTAGGCATCGTGCTTTTAAAGGAATATATTAATATTCAATACTATGAATAAGTTATTGACAGTTTGTGCCTCTCTTGCCATTATCACTTGCGGCTCCGTTTCGGCACAGACGAAAGGCGAGGTTTCAATCGGAGGAATAGTCGGGATTTCAGGAGGATATTCCGGTATCAGATCAGAGGGGAATGGAACTCCGTCATCGACCGCTTTCAACGCAGGTGCCGAGTTCGGTTGGTTCTTCGCTGACAACTGGAGACTTGGAGCCTCTATGCAATACGCTTTGGATTCCAACCCGTACGAGAAAAGCGGTGACGGTTGGCTTCGTCAGAACACCAATCTTGTTCTGGTAGGCCCTGATCTGGCATATTACCTTAAAATAAGAGATGGTTTCTTTTTCACGCCTGGGGTTGCAATGTTCGGAACCGTCGGGAGCGTAAAGGTCGAAACCAGGGACATCTACGTAAGCAAGAATGTCGTTGGCTACGGTGTGGAATTGGCTCCAGGCGCGTTCGAGTTCCGCCCGACTCCCCATTTAGCCTTCTCCGTCAGTTTCCTGACTCTGGGCTATTCCTTCACCAACATCAAGAAGGTCGGCCAGAACGATTATGACGTAAAGACCGATGTGCTGACCTATAACCTCGCCATCCAACCCTCTATCGGCCTAAGGTATTATTTCTGATATTGGCTCTGCCGTGGAAATCTGTCACGCCATAAATGTCAGTTTTTGAGAATATTCCATTTACTTTTTTGCGCAAAGGTAACTTATTATCTCTCGGTGGAATTGATACGTTTCCACCATATAAGAAAGTACGATAACTTTTACAAAACGCTTTCATGTTACTATGCCACAGACGTGAATGAGAGTGAACCGCGGCTGAAAAAGTCAATGCTTAAGGCAACAGTTTTTCAACCGATGTGCCACCTGAGAGGATTGTGGTGGCAACGTGGCTGAAGGCGTTTTGTAAAATAAAGTTGTGTCATGAGGAATGTCATATTTAATATAGTCATCTATGTTTTAGTTCCGGTTGTATTGATATGGGGTGTAATGTATTATAGTTGGAAGGGTTACAACTCATATCGAATTAACCATTATGGGCAAGACGCTGTGGCCGTTATAACACGAAAGTGGGACGGAACCTTGTATTATGATGTTGAGTTTGAGGGGAAATATTATAGTAGTTCGATTATTGTTAGAAAGAAAGTTTTCAGAGAGGTCGTTGTCGGAGAGCGTTTCTATGCGCGAATATTGGCGGATAAGATGAAGTACCATAAAAACAATGGCATAACACCAAGTTATATTAAAATAATTCTATGCCCATTGCCGGATTATCTTCAAGATATTGAAAGAGAACGGATGAGGGTTGATTCCATGTACGACACTGATTAATCTGAGTTTTGCAGCACTTTGTACTAATAAATCGTAAAATGCTGAAAATAAGCACTCGGCAGTTTGGATTTGTCATTTATATTTAGTACATCCGTACTAATATTTATAGCAAATCCCATGAGGACAGGAAGGCCGGCCAAAGCCGGCACGATATACAAGGTAAGCATCCATGACAATGGAGGACGGAAGTACGCATCCACCCAGCCTTTCACTGTTGATGACGACGGCAAGAAGCATTACACGCACAAGCACTGGGGCATTGTTGACGACGACATGAGGTTTCATCCAAACTCGACATACTTCTATGCGCCTATCGAAGGGCGCCGTAAGTTGATATTCCCTGCCGAATGGGACTTGTCCGAAATCAAGGCCCTGTGCGGAACCGGGCATCGGGGCGCGGTGGAGTACGAGGGCGGAGACCTCGACAGGATGTACGGTCCCACCTGGTTTCTGGACAACGTCGCCAGGGAGACAGGCCTGACGGATGACCTCCGGAAAGTGTTTGACGGCAACATGGAGATGGCCCAGGACGCGCTCACCCTCGCATATTATCTGTTTCTTGAAAGCCGCACCTATTCCCATATCGAGAAGTGGCAGCGTGTAGTGAAGACGCCCTCCGTGCATACGTTCACAAGCGGCTTCTTTGCCAGCAAGACCCTCGGCCTCGACCTTGACCCCATGGAGGCGAAGAGCCGGTACGGAATGCGGGACGAGCAGGAGAAGACTTTCATGTTGCAGAAAGGGCCCTTGGGCGAAGACCGGCTGAGGGTATGTACGGAGTCTTCCAAGCATGGAAGGATGTTCATTTGTTTTGTGGCCCTGATACTCGCATCATACATCAGGCACATCCGCGGCACTAAACCGGAGCTGACGAAGGCCTTCCCGTCAATGGCGGCCATTCTCGAGGAGATGCAGACCATCCGCTGCATCGAGCACGACGGCCGCCGCAAGTTCATCACTCCGTTCGTAGGAGATCAGGTGACTATCTGCGACGCCTTTGGCTTCGAAATCCCGGAAGGGTGCCGTCCGACATACACATCCAGGAAGTCAACCAAGGGCAGGCGTGGCCGCCCGGCTAAGCCGCAGACAGAGACTTCTTAGTACAAATAGTTGCAAAACTCAGATTTTATTGACGCTCGCCAACAGTGCTTCGAATCGAACATCATCTGACCACGCAAGTATGGACGGACTTGAAGCGGGGCCGGACTTATGGCGTGTTCTCTCTACCTCCTTGTTGTATTCTTCGGAGTCAAACACAGGAAGCAAAGCGGCCAAAAGATGATATTGCCCCTCTTCTTGCTCTCCGGGGACAGTTAGGCTTTTTTTCATAGTTGCCAGCCTGTAGGAATAGATGCCTTCAAGGTCGTAAGATTCTCTTTCCCAGTTATCAGCGAATTCCTTACACCATTTACCACGATAGTCCCAGACGTCAGCAAGAGGTATCATATAGGCGTCGTAGTCAAACAGATTGATGCCCCTGAAATTGCCATTACAGACATAAATCTCGTGGGATAATTTGAATAGACGGTAGATGTCTTTTCCCAGACTTTCCACCTGACTAGGCCTCGAGAATCTCTTTGCTTCAATGAAAAAAATGAGTTTGCGGTCATTATCAACAATGAAAGCGTCAATATGGATCACCTTGGACTCAAAGGACCCGTTCTTCTGACAGACCGGCAATTCCATCCAAGTTACAATATTACTACCGGTCTTCTGGTAAGCATCGAGAAAACGATGGATCTGGTTAGATTCGTGAATGACAGTCTTCTTATCAGTCCATGGCCATATTTTAAGCCGATTTAGACTATCATCAAACGATTTGCAATATGCGTCAAATACCTCTCGAATGAGTTTGGCGACTTCTTCTTTGTCTCTCATAATCATTACAATTGGGTTTACAAAGTTACATTTTTTTTCATTAAAACATAGGATTGATAAACTTCTCAAGCGCTGCTTCGTGCTTCTGGACAAGTCGCTCATGATTGCCGGCCTTGCCTCTTGCGATGTTATGCTGGAGGTCATTCATTTTGCCGACGATGGCCAGATGATTGCCGGATTTGATGATTCTGTCTCAGTAAGAATACCGGCAAGGTTGTCCTTAAAGTAAATCTCAGCTTTTCTCATTCAATTCATCTGTTCTTACCGGTGCGAGCTCGTAGCCGAACATTGCAAGCACCTGATTAACCTTATCCATCCTGAGCGTCGGTTTTCCTTGCTCAAGTTGACGCACGAAATTAAGTCCGACACCGCATTTCAGGGCGAGGTCTTCCTGTGTCAATCCATACTCCTTGCGGAGGGATTTGAGTTTTGCAGACAATAGTGTCTTCATAATATAATTACATCCTATCGGATGCAAATATAGTAAATTTTTATACAATTATATCATATCGAATGTAAAACTCTCCGCTGCTCAAAAATCACATCGTTTCGGATATAGAAATGCGCCATTATAGGATGTCGGTCCTTTTACGGAACAGACCGGCTAGAAAACGCCGGAAATGTAGCTTAATTCACTAGCAATACTTGAATACATTATCTATTGAACACAGGGTGAGGATATACAAAAATCGGATGAGCATGAATACGGGCAAGCGTATATTCAGTCAACAAAGCTTATCCAGCTCGCTCATCATTGATGGCCGTCGACTATATTGTGCCCTGAATTCTTCAATTAGTTTATTCACAGCAGCTTGCCCTTCAATGCACGAATCCCGTAGAGCTTTCATATTGCTGACGATATAACAATATTTACGGCTATCTGCCGGGATGGCTCTCGTTCGGATGTGGTCAATATGCCCTTCAACGATCTTACGCCTTGTGGACGAATCCAGCAGATTGCCATATTTAGCCAAAACCATATAACATTCACCGTCATAGTCATTATTCCAAGACAAACACTCGGCCAACTGGGAAATCATGTTCTCTTCTGCGCATATTCTGGCGACATCCTTCTGTGTATGAAAACATCTTTTATTGACCAACTTTTCAATGATGGTGTGTAACCTATCAGAAGAATTGGCGGGCATCCGTCCCATAACATGTTTTAACTGAAGATAATAATCATATTCTGAAGAATAGCTGTTCAAAATCAGATACTCAAGTTCTTCTGCCAGCCTTGGTGTGTCTCCTGTCGTTTCAAGCAGTTCCATCTTTCTTTTATGACAGTTGTGCACATACGAAGAGTCTTCCGTACATGCTATTGCCCTGTTCAGCGACTCAATGGCCTCTTCAATTTGTCCGTGGAATATTTGGGTGTCAATCCGCATCTTGGATAGTTCCGGAACGAAAAAGTTATCATCTATTGTCTTCTGGGCAGCATCATATTTCTCTTTATAGTTCAGGTATGCAACTTTTCTGAACAACCATCGATTTCTATAATCGACAGCTCGCCCTGCATTGTCAATACGCTCATCAAGTGAAGCCAAATGTTCGTCAAAACTATCGAAAACGCCATCAAGAACGCTCTGCAACTCACTCAAATCTGCAAGGCCATATCCGCCGTCATGGAATGAAGTTGTTCCGGATGCCTTGTCAATGTCACTGGATATCCTCCTGATGGTATTAATATCCAGCACTTTAGATTCGATTAATGATATGAGCATGTCTGCTGCGTTCCTGGTTTCGAAATCATATCCGTCGTAACTCTCACATTCATATACGCAATCATTTGAGTAATGCTTTCCTACAAAAAGGATTACCTCGGACGCTATTGACGCCGCTGCGTCGAATTCTCCTTCCTGATCATAATACCTGGCCTTTTCCATCATTCGCCCCAATTGTTCGGCTATCTGGTACCAGTTTAGCGATGGCCCCCATCTGTGTCCGCTCTCATCAACGGCAAAGATGATATTCCTGACCTCAACCCTAAGTGAGTCCGGGTCAATGCTATCAGGAAGAAAGTGCCGGATTAAGGCCTCGCTTAAATCTTGATTCTTATATGCATAGTCCTTCATGAAAGAAAAGACCTCGTCACTACTGTTTAGGTTGAAAACTTGGTCGAGTTTCGCTTTATTCATTTTGTTTATTGCTTCCGATTGTGCGAATTTCATTCGGCAAGATACGAATAAATATCATCCCTGCAAAATCCTTGGCGGGACGAATCCACGCTCCGAGGATTCGTCCCGCCAACGCTCACCTTTATTTTATAAACTCTTCCGCCGTCCCATCATAACTTGAATGACAAGCCTGCCGACACGTAGCCCGCGTGTTCTATGTCATGGCGGATTTGTCTGAGACAATCTTCTTTCACTTCATCCTCTGCTCCGAAGAATATTTTTCCTTGTCGGGTAGCTTCTGCTATGTATTTGTCCACATTTATCCCTACCAGTACACGGGCTTTGTTTATGTTGTCAAGAAATGGCCTAAGTGTGAAATATCCCGATGCACGGAGGAATCCTACAACGGCATCCAGGTTTTTTATGGTTGGGTTATTGCTCAATACGCCTTCAAATTCGCGCATGAGCGTATTGCCGTTCTTGTTGGTGAATATATGAGAATGCATGATCTTGTCTATTATCCGCTATGATTATATTGTTTTAACTTTATTCTTCCTGTTCTTCTAACCATTCTTGTAGCTTGTTCTGGAGCAACTTTTTATCTGGCAAATACAGGGCATATTGCTGGGCATATATATTGGAATCCTTTGGCAACGTCAATTCTACCAATGCATCTTTCTTTTCTTTGCAAAGCAGAATGCCAATTGTCGGCTTTTCAAAATCCTGCTTCACATACCGGTCATAATAATTGACATACATTTGCATCTGACCCAAATCCTGATGTGTAAGCTTTCCTACTTTCAAATCAATCAGGACATAGCATTGCAGCAGACGATTATAAAATACAAGGTCTACATAGAAATTTTCTTCCTCAAATGTAAATCGTTTCTGTCTGGCTTCAAATAAGAATCCCTTTCCCAATTCCAACAAAAAATGTTGCATCTTGTCGATTATGGCATTTTCCAGCTTGGTCTCAGAATAAGACGCATCCGGCTTTAGACCTAAGAACTCTAATGTCAAAGGATTTTTTATGATGTCGTCAGGTTTATTGATTGTTTGTCCTTCATGGGAGAGCCGCATGACTTCATCTTTATTGCGGCTTAAGGCTAAGCGTTCATATAGGCTTGAACTATATTGCCGTTGCAATTGACGAACGCTCCAGTTTTGTTTTTGGCACTCAATTTCATAAAAGTGGCGTTCCTCGTCTGATTCAATACGCATTAACACCAGATAATGAGACCATGAAAGTGTAAAAGGATATAATATAGGCGATTTGCTTGATTTTGTCATAGCTTTTTGGATTTGGTCAACGGCGTTGACCAAATTGTTGTCCAGAGCTTCGGTCAACACTGTTGCGCCAATCTCTTTTGCCGAATACATAATAAAAAATTTGCGGCATCTTTTCAATGTCTCTACAGACCAGCCATCACCTAATCGTTCTGTCAATATCTCTGATACGCCTTTTAATAATTGTTTGCCGTATGCTGCACGTTCTTCTCCTTCTTGCACAACACTTACAATGACATGTCCTATTTCATATTTAGTGATGACTTCTGCAAGATTGATTGACCGAGCCACGTTGGCTCGAGCATCGATAATCAATCGTTCGATACGTGCTGCGATATCTGCTACAATGTTGTTATCTATATTTTGTCTTTTATTCATGGTCATTAGAAATATCTTTACTTATTAAATCTTGAGCTTTCACGCCCAATACTTCAGCAATTTGAAATAGTGTCTCAAGACTCGGCTGACTGGTGTTGGTGCACCATTTGGAAACAGTTGCCTGATCTTTCCCTAATTGTTCCGCCAACCATCTGTTGGTTCGTCTCCTTTCTGCCAATACCACTTTCAGCCGGTTCATATTCTTGCCCATGATATTACTTATTTTATCCAACTGCGGCAAAGATAGCAATTTTTATGTTTTTGTCCTTACTATTAGAATTATACCCAAATAAATTGGCGTTTTATGCATAATTCTAAATATGATTATCTATATTTGCTTATATTTAATGAAAATAAAAGCCATGGGTGTGTTAACAGATAGTTTGCGTACGTATAACCTTCAAAAAGGTGATTTGGATGAGTTATATGGAATATTCAGATCTGTAAATGATTATGATATTCCTATCGTACGTTACATAATATATCCTAGCTCCGGACTGATACGGCAAAGAATCAATCCTCACGGGAAAGAATTTTATAGTATTTCTGAATTAAATTATCCTCCCGCTATTTGTTTGCCAAAATATGGACGGGTAAATCTTCCATATCAATCAATGTTTTATGCTTGTTCTTTTACAGATACTAATAGTGTTGACGTCCCATTCCCAAGAATAGTATCGCTATTAGAAACATCATCTTTTTTTAAGGACAAGGATAGTGTTGGCATAGAGCGAGCAACCGTATCTCGGTGGGAAGTGACGAAACCGCTAAATCTTATTGCGCTTCCTTTTGTGGACGAGTACAGAAGACCTTGTCCGGAAGTGCTCAATTTTACAAAATCTTGGCATGATATAATGCAAGATGTTTCAGTTAATCCTAATGGTTTGGAATTAATACAATACATGTCCAATGAGATATCAAAAGATTTTGCTTCTGACCATGAATATATGATAATTGCGAATTTTGTAAATTATCTACTAAATGTTAATATGAAAACAAAAGATTCTGATGGCATTATTTATCCATCTGTACCAGCTCAAGGCGGCGGTTTTAATGTGGCCATTAAACCTAATGCTGCAGATACAAAAATTCGCTTTGTTGGAGCATCATTATGTCATCTTTTGAAACAACGTGATGAATCATATGTTGCCATAATGAAGGATGCTCATTTGAATCCAGATGGAACACTGACATATACAGACAGAGTCTTGAGCAAAGAAGAAATGGCAATATACGAGCAATATGCAGATGGGCTTACCTTTGTAAATTAATTATGATTTTTCACACGTGCTACCCAATTTATTTGTCTGAATGTTGTATTTATTTGATTTACTATTATTTAGCCCTCTTGGACTACATGGCATTTTGTTTGAAATAAAAATAATTCATCTATAATATGGGACAATTTAAGGATATAACAATTAAGGAGGTCATCGAAGAAATCAATGTCAGTTACTTTCTCCCGGACATTCAAAGAGAATATGTTTGGCTAGATCGGGCCGCAGAAAAGAAAATAGAGCAACTATTTGACTCTATATTAAGAAATTATCCAATAGGTTCTTTCTTATTTTGGAAATTAAGAAAAACTGATGTGGAAACAGATAAGTCAGCTTTGCCAGACTCAGATAAATTAAACTTTCAGCTATATCAATTCATAGAAGATTATGATGTTAGAAATCCTCATAATGAAAAAATTGATATTGCAAAAGTTAACTCTAATGACTTAAATATTGTCCTTGATGGTCAGCAGCGATTAACTTCATTGTATATTGGATTAAAAGGTTCTCGAACTCTGAAAAAACCAAAAGGTTGGTGGGATAATCCAAATGCTTTTGAATTAAAGAAGCTATATCTCAATTTAAGATATCAACCTAGTGAGGAAGACACTGAAGATTGCTATCAATTTGAATTTAAAAATCCTGCTCAAATACCTTCTTCGGATAAAAATAATTTCTGGTTTAAAGTTGGCGACATTCTTAACCTGGCAAGTTTAAATAGATATTGTAGAGAGAATGAATTGGACGATATGGAGGCCGATATATTGGAGAAACTTAAGAATGTGATATGTACAGAACGATTGATTTCTTACTTTGAGGAAACAGAAAAGAATCTAGATAAAGTCTTAAAGATATTCATTAGGGTTAATAGCGGAGGGACAACATTGTCTTACTCAGACTTGCTTATGTCAATTTTGACTGCAAATTTCTCGTCAGATATAAGAGGAGAAATGAATGTATATGTTGATAAGTTTAGGACTACAGGATTCGGCTGTTTCGGTAGAGATCAAATATTGAAAACCAGTTTGTTGCTAATTGGCGCAAACCACATATTTAATCTGAAGAATTTCAACAAAACTAATATTCATTCAATTGAATAAAATTGGGAAAAAATAGTCATTTCAATTACAGATGCAGTCCGTATTGTCGAAGATTTTGGATATTCTGGACAATTGGCATCCGGTTACATCATCTCCATCATTGCGCTGTATTTATATAGGAACGACATAGTATATAACAAACTTGGCAATGTTGATAAAGAGGCGATGTTTAAGTTTGTCAGAACAGCACAGATTACCTCTTACTTTACTACCTCATTGGATAGAAAACTTAGCTATGCACTAGAAGGAATGAATGGAGTGAAGGATTTCTCAAAATTTAATGTTAGAATGGCGAAGATGGATGCCAATAAAGCATTAAAGGTAACTATTGACGACGTGGAAGATTTGCTCACATTGCAATATGGCAACCCTGCTGTATTACCTGTTCTACAAGTACTATATCCACACTTAGATTATAAAAATTCCAAATTCCATATTGATCATATATATCCAAAAGCTAAGTTCACTATTAAAAATAAGGATCTTTCTCCAGATTTTATTGAAGAGAAAAATTATCTTTTCAATCTCCAATTATTAGAAGGTGCTGAAAATATAGGGAAAAAAAGATGCTGATCCTAATGTATGGATTATAGAACATTTTGGTAATGATATCAATAAGATTGCTGATTATAAGAGCAAAAACTATATTGACGCATGCTGCACAATGCAGTGGAATGATTTTAAGACATTCAAAGAAAAACGAACTGAAGCTCTTCGTGCCGCATTGATGCTTGCATTTAAATAATGTGTTGGATTGAAGCTAAATATGTTTGTCCCGTTATTCCTCCCACCGCCTCAGACCGTCTCAGACGGTGCGGTTTGTTTGTGCAAAATTCATTGATTATTGCGTAATGTACTGATAATCAATAGGGATAAATTTCTTTAACGACGAGGAGTATTAAAAGCTAATTCATTAAAAAATCAGTAAATTAGGTGAGCATTAGTATGACGTCCATGCCATAATTAACAAGGACGTCAGCAACCTTCAAACGGGTTGGAACAATGTCGTATGTCCTCTGTCATTCATATCTTTCCATTTTGTGCCTTGCCGGCGTTGTCTTGCTGTCGCCGAACTCCATAGGGCTCGACTCTCTGTCGTTGCGTGAGCTGCGTCACATAGGTAGGATGTATTTAAATAATGCCCTCGGGAATTTTAATGAAGACTCAAGATAGAAGTGCAACACCGGCGGGCTAGCCCGCC
>OLGZ01000157.1_pt1 | contig 64910 bp, 56 predicted proteins | sample 1605981 | NCBI WGS metagenome assembly OLGZ01 (sample SAMN03283291) | human gut metagenome | biome: human-associated habitat; material: feces | host: Homo sapiens | place: Peru | collected 2012
CCGAAGGTTTCTGGCGGGGAACTGTTTTTATTCAAAAAGGAAAACGACAGATTCCCGACTACAACACTCGGGAATGACTACGAATCCAAGAACGGAGACAACGGCTTCCTGAGCCCTGCGGGCCGCACCCTAGCGGGCCGCTCCACTCTTGGGAATGACGGTTTAACAACAAGTGGCCGCACGGCAAGAGCCTTTGTCAAACGGTTGGTTGTTTTGTTTCTGATTACTCTATTTGCGGCGGTAAATGCTCCGGCGGAAATCATTTCCGCGGTGTCGTATAATCCGTCGCGTATGGGCGATTATGTTTATTTAAAGGTAGCCGATAAGGCCAATTTAAAAGGCGGTATTGAAGCCAATACGATGACGGTCCGCTCCGGCGGTACTGTGAGTGCCAGTTCACCTAATTTAAATTATAATGTTCCCGCTGTGGTGGGGGAGTCCGGCTCTACGCTTGATATGCCGAACACGGCTATCCACGGGTCGGCGGCCAATACTTATGATAACTATCAGGCCGTCAATACGGGTACGCCTAATGCACTTTTAAATAAAGTGTATGTAAACGGCGGAACGACAACGGTTAAAAGTGATTCGTATATATCCACGTTAGATGCGGTAAACCGCTTAAAACAAAAGGCGGCCACTCTGCGCGCTAATAAATTATCTGTCAGTGGCTCAGAGGATGCAAGCCTTTATGATGAAGCCACAACGGACGGGTTTACCTTGGCGGGGAACGATATTCCGCAGCCGACGAGTTCGCACGTGAACACGGGTGCGAGTTTAAGCAACTGCACGTTAAAATGGGAAGAACGCACGACGAGCGACAATAAAAAAGTGAAATTATTGGCACTTGCAAATTGCGGAAGCGGCAGACCGACGATTCCAACTATTCCGACGGATGATTGTTCTGGTCTTATTTACAAATCCACTCATAAGGCCGAGTGTTGTCCTTGGGTCCCTAAGACGGCGGCAGACGGGATATGTTATAAATGGGATTGGGTTTTTGTAATAAGCGGAGATCTGGATGTTAATTGCAGTAATAGAAATTATGGCACTTATCGCACTTCTTGCGGTACTTGTTCTGGTACGCATCAGTACTGTGACCTAGAATCTTGTATTAACGGCGGCACAACACTTCATAGAGATTCTTATAGTTGTGAATTGGTTAGAAATGGCTGGTAAAATTTCCACACACCAAAACTGCCCCGGAGTGCTTTCAAAAGTATCCGGGGCGTTCTTTTATAAATACTTCTTAATAAACCCCAGGCTTTTTAAACCCGGGGAATAGTTATTTTTGCAAAAATTTGATTAATTTTTGCGGATTAACAAGTTTGGATGTAAACGCTTGGCCCTGAAAGGTGCATTGGCGCGTGTCGTTGGTGGCGGCAACGGCTTGTAAAAATTCTGCTTTGGTAAGCCCCGGCTTTACTTGTACGCCTAGCGCATACAAACCCGCCACATAGGGCACCGCCCACGAGAGTCCGCCGTTAGCATAATGTACATAATCTCCGTTACCATTGGGCGCGGCAACTACGCGGAAATCGGTCGGGGCGAATACGTCTTGGAAAGCCGCATAAGATGGCAATTTTTCTTTTTTCAACCAATATGCCGGGCGGCAATAGTCGGCTTTGTCCGGATTATCCCGTGAGTGTGTGCGGTTTAATGTAAAAACATCCTGAGTGGTAAACACGGCTATCCCGTCATCCTCTAATGCTTTTTTTGCAGCGGCAAACTCTTTTGCATCTAAATCGTCTGGGGTGAATCCGCGCGAAATAGACACCACACGGATTTTCTGTTCCGCAGGTAATTGCTTGTTTACTTGGGCAATCCGGCGCAACGCACGGGCATTGGGTGCGGCGTCGTAGCGGTCTTCTGAACTCCGGCCGAATTCAGGCGCGAAAAAAAACAAATTAGCCTGTGGGGCCACCCCAACGGTTTTCCCCACCAAAATAGAGGCTACTGCTGAGCCGTGCATACTGCTGTCCGCTGGTTTCCACCAAATATTTTCCTCGTACCAAACTAAATTTTTCGTGTATTCTTGGTGCGTAGTCAACAGGTTTTGGTCCAAAATCGCCACAGAAACCCCTTTTCCCGTAATGCCTTGTTTATGCAATTTATGTAAATGTAAGCCGGGGTTTTTGCCATTTTTTAAAATCTTTTTAGCATTAAATCCCTTGGGCAGTTTGTTTTTGGACGGCAAAACGGTTTTGCTGTCAAAGGTCAGTACATCAGCCAGTTCATCCTTGGTATATCCGCTGAAATCCCAGGAGGATACATCACACGAGCGAACATCCAGTTCCGCAGGGGGAACAACTTTTTCGGGCTGTCCTTTTGCCAGTATTTCGGGGCAAAAACAAGAAAAGTTTGCCGGGGCCGGGGAGTTTTCAATATAAGGGAGTGTAACAGCCGACCAACCGGGTAAAGCCAAGCATAACATCCAGCATAGTATTATTTTATTTTTCATATTTAAAAGTCTCCTACCTGTTAGCGTGTATAGTAAATTAAGCCGAGGCCAAAATGGCCGTCAGCAAGGCAAGCAAGGTCCCGCCGAAAAATAACACCAGTACAAGCGGTATGGCGGCAATCCCTACCGTCAGCCACCCAAATAGCCCCGCCCACCAGGCCACGCGACGGGCTTCGTCCGGCAGGTTCGTGCGGGCCAAATCCTGCGCGCGTAAGGATAAAATCATCCCGGCAATCGCCAGCGGAATTGTAAAAAATCCCGTAAAGCACGAGATGATGACCGCAATGACCGAAAGCGTAAAGTGGCTGTTAATGCAGTTTGCACCGTTTAAATTGCATTTGCAGTCGTCCGCGTTGCGTTTATCCGGCGTGCAGACGGGTTTGTTTTCCTGCGTTTGGTTTTCCATAAATTTCCCCCTTGCCGCCAAGCGGGCATAATGCCTAGCCAAACGGCTAAATTATTATATAAAATATATTTTTAAAGGGAGCCCTATTTTATGGAAATAACTAAAAAAGATGTAGCCTTGGCCGCCAAACTTGCCAAAATGCAGGTAAGCGAACAAGAAGCCGCTATTTATCAAGAACAATTAGAAGCCCTGTTTAAATGGGTAAAGGAACTTTCCGCCGTGAATACGGACACGGTCAAATTGACCAACGTAAACCACTCGGCGCATATCCGCCGTGACGAACCCGTCAGCGACTTGGACCGCGCCGCTGCTTTGCGCCAAGAATTTGGCGCGTTGGAAGATGACTGCGCGAAAGTAAAGAAGGTGCTTTAATATGATGACCGCTTTGGAAATTGTAAACGCTATTGAAACAGGCGTGAAGACCGCCGAAGAAATTACCCGGGAATCTTTGGCAAAAATTGCCGAATTAAACCCCCAAATTAACGCTTTGGTAGAAGTATTTGAAGCAGATGCCCTGGCCCAAGCCAAAGCCGTGGATGCCAAAAAAGCCCGCGGTGAAAAATTGGGGCCGCTGGCCGGTGTGCCGGTGGCAATTAAGGATAATATCCTTTACAAAGGGCACAAGGCTACCTGCTGTTCCAAAATGCTGGAAAATTATGTGGCCGCCTACACCTCTACGGTGGTGGAAAAATTAGTGGCTGCCGATGCCGTGATTATCGGACGTGCCAATATGGACGAATTTGCAATGGGCAGCAGCAACCAAACTTCCGTTTACGGTCCGGTTAAAAATCCGGTTAATTTGGAGTGCGTGCCGGGCGGTTCCTCTGGCGGAAGTGCGGCGGCTGTGGCGGCGGGGATGGTTCCCGTGGCTTTGGGCACCGATACGGGCGGCTCCGTGCGCCAACCGGCAGGTTTTTGCGGGGTGGTGGGTATTAAGCCCGGCTATGGCCGTATTTCGCGCTATGGTGTTATCGCTTTTGCTTCCAGCGCCGACCAAGTGGGCGTATTGGCCCAAACGGTGGCTGATTCTGCGCGCGTGTTGGAAGTGTTGGCCGGTAAAGATGTGCACGATTCAACCTCCTTGGACGCAGAAGTTCCTGCTTATGAAAAACTTTTTACGGACGGTTTAAAAGGCCTAAAAGTAGGGCTTCCCAAGGGTTTTTTGGACGGTTTAAACGCGGATATTAAAGAAAAGGTGGACGCGGCGGCCAAGCGCTTGCAGGAGTTGGGTGCGGAACTGGTGGAAGTGGAAGTTCCTCACGCCAAATATGCGGCTCCGTGTTACTATATTATCACCAGTGCGGAAGCCAGTTCTAACCTGGGCCGCTTTGACGGTATCCGTTACGGGTATGCCGATAAACAAGCCCAAGATTTAAACGCCTATTACGAAGGCTCCCGCAAGCCTTTTGGATTGGAAGTAAAAAAGCGCATTATTATCGGTACTTACGCACTGACCTCCGGCCGTTACGAGGAGTGTTTTGTAAAGGCGATGAAGGTGCGCGAACTCATCCGCGATGATTTTAAAAAAGCGTTTGAAAAGGTGGATATTTTGCTGACGCCCACCTCGCCCACGACGGCCTTTAAACTGGGCGCGCACGACGAGGACCCGTTGGCCCTGTATCTGGCGGACCTTTATACCTGCCAGGGCAATATCGGCGGGCTTGCCGGTATCAGCGTGCCGTTTGGCAAGGATAAAAACGGTTTGCCTATCGGCGTACAGTTTTACGGGCCAATTTTGCAGGAAGAAAAAATTTTAAACGCGGCATATAACTTAGAGAAGGGCGTATGATTGTTTCCGAATTTTCGTGCGGCGGGGTGATATTGGACGGGCGCAAGGTTTTACTCGTCCAAGTCAAAAATATGAAAGGCAAAAAGATTTGGACGTTTCCCAAAGGACACATTGAACAAGGGGAAACGCCACGTCAGGCCGCGCTGCGCGAAGTATTGGAAGAAACAGGCTATAAAGCCGTTATCGTCCGGCCGATGATTCGGGTGAAGTACGCGTTTACTTTTCAGGGAAATTACGTCAAAAAGATGGTCCAATGGTATTTGATGAAGAAACTGGGGCGCATTGGCAAGCACGATGCCTCTGAGATTATTTCAATCCGTTGGGTGTCTCTTTTAAAGGCGCGTGAATTGGTGCAATACCCGAGCGATATCCGCCTGGTGGATATGCTATTGGCCAGTCTGCACATAGAACCCTCCGAGGAGCCGGAAACCGAGGAATAGGGGCTGTTTTAGTTAGTAATGGGCGGGACGCAACCTGTGTTTGGGTTTTGCGTTCCGCTTTTTTGTGTCTAAAAAACCCCGCTCGTTTGAGCGGGGTTTTCACATTATCTAATCAAAGATTAGTGTACGCCGTGCATCCACTTTTTGATTTTGCCCGTCATAATCCACATGACTACGCCAAACAGCATAGACATAACGGCCGGAACGGAGAACAGCGTGGTCAGGCTCCAAGATTCATAGTAACTGGCCAACCAACCGGCGAGCAAGTTACCGAAGAAACTGGCCGTCAACCATACGCCCATAAACAGGGACATAAATTTAAGCGGAGCGAGTTTGGTAACCATAGAAAGCCCTACCGGGGACAAGCACAGTTCGCCCATCGTGCAGAACAGATAGACCAAAATCAGCCAAATTGCGCTGACCGGGCCGTTGGCTTGGTACAAGGCGGCACCTATTGCAACCGCGGCAAAACCAATACCTTGCAAGAACAAGCCCCAACCGAATTTGCTCGGGATAGAGGGGTCTTTCGTGCCCATTTTAAGCCACAGTTTGGCAAACAGCGGGGCAAAGAGCACCACAAAAATAGGGTTCACTGCCTGGAAGTAAGACGCTTTAAGCGTAATTTGCCCAATAATCGGTAAAACCGGGGTCAAATTAGTGGCTTCTTTGGCAAAGAAGTTCAAAGACGTTCCGGCTTGTTCAAAGAACGCAAAGAAGAAAATAGCGAAGAATACGAAAGTGAAAATCGCTTTGATTTTATCCCATTCTTCATCCGTCAGCGGCTTTTTGGCGGCCTCGGCTTTGGCTTTTTCTTCGGGGTCTTCGTCCTGGTCGTTTTTAGTTACGGGGTGTAAGCCAATGTGGCCCAAGTATTTGTTTTGGGAAACCAAATACCACACGAGGCCGATTAACATACCCGTACCAGCGGCCATAAAACCGTATTTCCATTTATAGGCTTCCAATACGTTCATCGGGTCTGTAGGTTCGCCTAAGAAACCGCAGATAAACGGCGCAAAAAACGCACCTACGTTAATGCCCATATAGAAAATGGTAAAACCGCCGTCTCTTCTGGGGTCGTTGGGTTCATAAAGTTCGCCCACGATGGTGGAGATGTTGGGTTTAAAGAAACCGTTTCCGATAATAATCAGCGTTAAACCCGTACCCAATGCGAGAATCGGGTTAATGAGTTCATAAGACGCCAGCGTGAATTGACCCATAGCCATTAAAATAGCACCAATGGTAATAGAGTGGCGTTTGCCGATATAACGATCCGCCAGGTATCCGCCCAAGACGGGGGTTAAATACACCAGGGCCGTGAACATACCGTAAATTTTGCTGGAAGTTGCTTTGGTAAATCCAATTACGGTACTAATCATAAAGAGCGACAGAAGAGCTCTCATTCCATAATAGTTAAAACGTTCCCACATTTCAACCATAAACAGCATATACAGCGCTTTCGGTTGACCGTGTTTGGTAACGTTATGCTTTACTTCGTTGTCTGTCATTTATTTCTCCTTGTTTAATTAAAAGGGTACTCTATATTGTACAAAAATATAGGCACACCAGAGAGGGAAAAATTAAAAGGCTGGCAGGCCGCCGTTCAGCATTAGTTGCGTGGCGTCTTGTATCAACAGAAATGCGTGATAAAATGCCACCACTAAATATGCGCCCAAAAGTATGAGAAGCAGGGTGTATATCCATTTGGCGGGAGTGGAAATAATTTTGGACAGCCACACCATTGGCAAGGCGAACGGCCCCAATACAAGGGCTAGCAAAATAATTCCGGAGTGGGAGTAAAAAAATCCGCGGCCCGGCTTTAAACTGCGTCCGCAAAAGCGGCAGTAATTGTCTGTTTCGTCCGCTTTGTTATGGCAATGCGGGCAGGTTTTTATTTCGTTCACAGTTCCACTCCTTTGCTGCGCAGGTAGCGTTTGATATGGCTGCGTGCCCCGGCGGTTTTGGCAAATTCCAACCAATCGCGTTTGGGTGCACCGTTTTTGCGCGTGATAATTTCGCACACGTCGCCCGTTTTAAACGCATAGTCCATACGCACCATACGGTTGTTTACCTTGGCTCCTACATAATGGTCCCCAATGTCGGTATGAATCGCGTAAGCAAAATCAATGGGGGTGGACCCTTCCGGCAGAGATTTTACGTCCGCACGCGGTGTAAACACAAAGATTTGCTGTAAATTTACGTCGGTTTTAAAACCTTCCAAAAATTCACGCGGTGCGGTTAAATCCTGCTGCCACTCAATCCAACGGCGAATCCAGTTAATTTTTTCGTCAAAGTTTTTGTCGGGTTTTACATTACCCATTTTATAGCGCCAATGCGCCGCGATACCGTATTCGCAGGTGCGGTGCATTTCCTCGGTGCGGATTTGCAGTTCAATAATATCGCCGGTGGGAGATAAAACCGTGGTGTGAATACTTTGGTACATATTGGCTTTTGGCGTAGCAATATAATCGGTAAATGTACCCGCAATCGGTTTAAATACGCTGTGTACGAGTCCCAGGGCACGGTAACAATCCTGCAACGTTTTTGTAATAATGCGCACGCCAAGGGAATCTTGTATTTCCGCAAAGGTACAATGGTGCTTTTGCATTTTTCGGTAAATAGAATAATAGTTTTTAGCGCGGGCCAAAATGCGGAAGTCCAAATTGTCGGCTTTTAGGGCGGGTTCTAATTGCTTTTTAAAGGCTTCCAGCGCGGCCTGACGGTCGGCGGTGCGGGCCTCCACTTGGGCCTTGATGTCGGCATATTCCTGCGGGTGGAGATATTTAAAGGACAAGTCCTCCAAATCTGTTTTAATAGTAAACATACCCAACCGCTGGGCCAACGGCGCATAGAGTGAAATGGTTTCGTACGCCTTAAACTGTTGGCGGTCCGGCGGCATAAAATCAAGCGTACGCATATTGTGGGTGCGGTCCGCGAGTTTGATTAAAATAACGCGCACATCTTCGGCCACGGCGATAAGCATTTTACGCCAATTTTCTACGGTTTCCTCGTCGGTGGAGGAAAATTTTAAATCGCTGATTTTCGTTACCCCTTGTACCATATGGGCAATTTCCGGATTAAATTCCCGGCGCAGGTCGTCCAAGGTTACGGAAGTATCTTCTACCGTATCGTGAAGTAAACCGGCGCAAATGGTGTCCGCATCCAGGTTAAAATCCATTAGAATATTGGCAACGTGGCAACAATGCGTAAAATACGGCTCGCCGCTTTCGCGCTTTTGCTTTTCGTGTGCTTTTTCGGCAAAGTGATAGGCCTTTTCAATCAAAGAGGTGTCCTGATTGGGGTTGTATTCTTTAAACTTGCGGAGCAAGGCCGGTAAATCGGGAGCGTTTTGCATAGGTTTACTCGTGTTTTAAATCATTTAAAATTTCCGCTGCGGCCCGCTTGGCTACACCCGGTTCGCCCAAAGAAGCGCGCAATTTTAATAAATCTTCACGCATAGCGGTCAGTTTGGCCGGATTTTGGAACATGGCCATTGTTTCGGCGGCGAGGGCCTTTGCGTTGGCATCCTGTTGGATAAGTTCCTTTACCAGTGCGCGGCGCGCAAGCAGGTTGACAAGAGAAATGTACGGCACTTTAATTACGCGTTTGGCAATTTCGTACGTCGGCCAAAAGAGTTTGTACGCTACCACCATCGGAATACCCAAAAGAGCGTTTTCCAAGGTGGCAGTGCCGGAACAGGCCAGCAAAAAGTCCATTTCCGCACGTTTGGCGTAATGGGTATCTTTTACAAAGTGAAAATTCTCGTGAGGTTTTTCGCCGATTAAATCCAAAAATACTTTTTCGTCCGCATCCGGCAATAAGAACATATACGCCTGTGTGTTTGGAAATTCCTTTAATACTTGCTTAAAAGTTTGGTAAAAAACAGGTGTTAAACGCTTGATTTCACCCATACGGCTGCCCGGCAACATACCCAGTTTCCACGCGTGGTTTTTGTGGTCGGCTACATTAAAATTCTTATCCTGCGGGGCCGGTAAATAGTCCAGGAGCGGATTCCCTAAAAAGACGGCATTTCCGCCAAACTGTTTGTGAAATTCCGGCTCAAAGGGGTAAATGACGAACATTTTTTTTGTCAGCCCGGCCAGTTGTTTGGCGCGGTACTGGCGGCTGGCCCACACCTGCGGCGTTACATAATAGTAAGCCGGGATATTGCGGTGCTTTGCCATACCTAATACTTGGTGGTTAAAGCCGTAAAAGTCCACCACAATAAGAGCCACCGGGTTTTGCGTTTCCATATAATCGCGGATTTGGTTTAACAGTTTAATCCAAAGCGGCATTTTTTTAAGCGGCTCAATAAACCCGCTTGCCCCTTGGCTGGCTAAATCATACATAAAAGTATCGCTGGCGGCGGCTAACTGTTTACCGCCGATAGCCGTAACGCGCACCTCGGGGTCGGCCGCCTTTAAGGCGCGCACTAAGGAAGCGGCGTGGATATCACCGGACACGTCCCCCGCCACGATGAGAATGTTTTTAGAAATGGGGGTAATGGTGGACATTATTTTTCGTCTCCTTTAAATTGGCCCAAGGTTTCGTCCAATACGGCTTGTGCGGCGCGGGCAACCGTGCTGATAGCCTGCAACGGTTTGGGGGTGTGCAGGTGTCCCGTTTTGGGAATATCAAAACGGTTCATTTTTTCGCAAATTTGCAACGCCAGTTCCAGGGCTTTGGTTCCCTTCTCGCCGCTGGGGGCAGGTGTGCGGGCCGTTTTGATACAGTCAATAAAGTGCAAAATTTCTGCGGTAATGGGCAGTTGTTTTTCTACCTTGGGATAATTGACCGTCAAATCGTTCATATTATTAATGACGGGTTTGTCCTTGCTGTATGTTTTCACGCGGGCGTTCATAAAGTCCACGGATACATATCCGTCCGGTTGGAAAAGATGCATAAAACGGGCGCGTTCAAAACTGGCGCGGCTGGCAGTTACGTCGGCTACGGCTCCGTTGGCAAAATGCAGGCGGACGTTGGCGATATCCTCGTGCGGAGAAAACACGCTGAGTCCTACGGCATCCACGTGAACAACCTCGCTGGGAACAATAGTATAGAGCAAATCAATATCGTGAATCATCAGGTCCAATACTACGCTGATGTTGGCCATACGTCCGTCGTACGGCCCTTGGCGGGTAATGGTAATAAAGCGCGGGTCTTTGATATATTTTACGGCTTCCACCACCGCCGGGTTAAAGCGTTCTACGTGCCCCACCTGCAAGACGAGGTTGTGGCGTTTGGCGGCTTGAATTAAGTCGCGCGCTTCTTCCATCGTTACCGCAATCGGTTTTTCCACCAGCGTATGCACGCCGTGTTCCAAAAAGTACATACCGATTTGGTGGTGCAATTGCGTGGGAGCCGCTACAATTACCGCATCTACTTGTCCGACGAGTTCTTCCGGCTTGGTATATGGGGTGCAGTTGTGCGCCCACGCGAGTTTTTGCGCGCGCATTACGTCCGGGTCGCACACACCCACCAACGTAACCCCTTTCATTTTGGCAAGGGTGCGGGTGTGGAAAGTTCCGATTTTGCCGGCGCCGATAACGCCGAATTTGATAGGTTTGTCTTGGACCATAAATCTTTTCTCCGTTATTATCTATTATACCTAATGTATCCTTGTATTGGGCAAAATCATTTGCGCACGCAAAAAAGTTGACAGGCTTTTTAATCTTGGTATAATGTGAATATGAGATATATGGAAAGAACACTTGTTCTAATTAAACCGGATGCTATTGAAAAACGCATCAGCGGTCTTATTTTGGACCGCCTTGACCACCTCGGTCTGCAAATGACCGGGGCCAAAGTAGTTTCGCTTACGGAAGAATTGGCCCGCGCGCACTACAAGAATTTGGAAGGCAAACCCTTCTTGGAAGAAGTAATCCAGTATATGATGGGTGAATTTAACAATGTGCCGAACCATAAAATTTACGCTTTCGTTTTCCAAGGTGAAAATGCGATTGCCAAAGTTCGCCAGGAAATCGGCAGTACAAACCCCGAAAAAGCCGCTCCGTGGACGATTCGCGGCAGTTTCGGCCGCTTTATCGGTGATGTAATGCAAAACTGCGTACACGCCTCCGGCTCTCCGGAAGATGCGGAAAAAGAAATTGCGCTTTGGTTTAAACCCGAAGAGGTGTTGGACCGCTAAATGTTTGTCCGTTTATTAAAAACTGTCGCGCCGGCTGTTATGTTGGCGTGTGTTTTCACTCCGCTTTTAGGGGCGGAGACGGAAGAAAAAACGGTTTCTTTGTCCACGCAGGACGGTTGGGCGCTTGCCGCCGTGTACCGTCCTGCTTCTTCGCAGGATAAAACCGTTGTTTTATTGCACGATTTAAATAAAAAGAAAGAAGATTTTTCCTCTTTTAAAACCGACCTGGCGCGTGAGGGGTTCGGTTATTTGGCATTGGATTTGCGCGGGCACGGGCAAAGTACGGGCGAAGGGGAGGCCAAGACCTTTTCAAGAGAAGGGGTGGATAACCAGTTTAATAAAATGACCCGCGACGTGGACGCTGCGATGAAGTTCTTGCAAAAAAAGGGCATTACTCCGACGGAAACCGTACTGTTGGGCACCGGCTTGGGAGCCAATGTCGCGTCCAAGAGCGCAAGTTTCTGGCCGGATATTTCCGCCTTGGCTCTTATCAGTCCGACTACCAATAACCGTGATGTTCTTTCCATACCGGCTATGCGGTTATATAAAGGTGATGTACTGATTGCCGCCGGCGCGGCCGACAAAAAAATGTTTTTGGAAGCCAGCGTGCTGCGCAATGTGTCTTTTTTAAGTGCGGGAGAAGGAAAAGTAACCTTTTTAACCGCGTACGATTTAACCTCGCACGAAATGTTGGATAAATATTTGCGCCCGGCGCTTATCCAGTGGCTCAAAACACCGCATAAGCCCGAGGTGCTGCCGGACCCAAAACTTACGCCGGACCCGCTTCCGTCGGACGGCGCGTTAGTGGCCCCTTCCCAGAGCGAGGAGGCTCTGGTGCCGTCTGTGCTTTGATTAGGAGAGTCTTGTGAAACCTGCTCGTATTGTTTTTCCCGGATTTTGGTTTGGCGAAAGCGATTTGAAACAAGCCGAAGAACTGGCCCGCCGCGGTGTCGGGGGGTTTTGCCTTTATGGGGCTACGGCCCGGGAAGCGTACGACTTTACGCGGCGTATGCGTGATGTGTCCCCATATGACCATTTGCTCTTTTGCGCTGATATTGACGAGGATTTAAACGAAATTATTACGGATGCCCCGTCCTTGCCGTCCAATGTTTCTTTGAGCCGCTTTCCCTCTCCGCAGGACGGTGCGTACCGCAAGGGAAATTTGTTGGCGCGTATGGCGCGCAGTTTGGGGATTGATTGGGTGTTGGCCCCGGTTGTGGACTTGGGGTATGCTTCCCCGGCTTTCTCCGATGTGCCGCTGGCAGTTACCCATTTGGCGGGAGATTTTATTGCGGGGCTTTCCAATGGCGGCGCATTGAACTGCGTAAAGTATTTTCCCGGTGTGTCCGGCGTTTTAAAGACTTTGGCGCAAATGGAAGATGCAGAATTTGTGCCTTATAAACACATTTTCCGCCGCGCCGATGCCATTATGCCCTCGGATATGACGTTTCCCAATATTGATAACGATAACCAAGCCATGCTGTCGGACAAAATGATTAAGGGGCTTCTTAAAAAACGGCTTAATTACAAAGGTTGCGTGGTCAGTTTTCCGTTGTTTAAGGGGCGGCTGCGTTACGAGGATGCAAGCGTAATTAAAATGCTGCATTGTGGTATTGAGGATATTTTGGCTCCCAAAGATGCTTCCTCTGTTATTGATGCGATTGAACGGGAAGTGGACAGAGGATTCCTAATGGACGAAATTATCCACGCGGTTTCCAACCACGAAATGTTCATCAGCAAAGTTTTTATGGGGCCGGAACCGATGGACTATAAAGAGGCTTTTGATATGGCCCGCAGTACCTTTGAAAAATAAAAAGGTTTGTTATTTTGCTTGACTGCCCCATACTACTTTTTTTGTACAGTAGATATGTGTAAGAAAGGGGGCTAGCCTCGTTTCAGAATCTATTTTTGGGGTTGCTGGTTGTCGCTTTTCTGTTGTTCTTTTTAAAGAGGTTGTTGTTAAAATTTGGATAATTCGCGTTGGGTGTGTCAGAATGTATCTGCCATATAAAAGAGGCGTATAAAAGGTTGTTTAGATCGTTGAAAGGAGATTAAAATGAATAAAAAAAGAGAAGGTTTTACTCTTATAGAGTTGTTGGTAGTGGTCCTTATCATCGGTATTTTGTCTGCCGTTGCTCTACCGCAATATACCAAAGCGGTGGAAAAAAGCCGCGCAAGTGAAGCTCGGGCAAATGTGAAGGCTATGTACGATGCCGTAGATATGCTCTATTTATCCGGTGGCGGAACGGCGAATAATTGGGACCTTACTTTTGATCAGTTGGATATTACTTTTACTGGGGAATCTGGTGGTGGTAATACTTCTTCGTTAAGTACGAAAAATTTTAATTATAACTTATATGGAGGCTGGTGTCCTAACGGAACTTCGCACGCGGTGAGAGCCTCGCGCTTAAATTCTTCTTCCTTTTATTATGAAATTTCTTACTGCCGGGAAACGGGGTTGAGATGTGGCGATAATGGAAACGGTGAATGCAAGAGTATTGGTTTTCATAAAACGAGCAATACCTGTCTATCAGGTGGAAGTACAGGTGGTATATGTTTTACAGAGTAGTAATGCTTAAAGACACAAAAGCCCCGGAGCAAAACTCCGGGGCGGGTTCTTTTTATCGGTTCAAAATTACTCTTCGTCTTTTTTGAACTTGGCGGCAATTTCGTCTTTGCGGCGGTTAAATTCTTTTACCACTTTGTTTTTGCCGTCTTCCAGTTTTTCGCGCGCTTCTTCGGCACGGTCGGCTAATTTGTGACGGAAATCTTCCGCGCGGTCTTTGATTTTTTCTTTCAGTTCCCCCGCGTGTTCCAGCACATATTCCTTTTGTTCTTCGTAGGTGTCATCCGCCCAGCGTTTTAGTTTGCGGCGGGTTACTTCGCCTTTGGCCGGTGCCAACAGCACCCCGGCGGCGGCGCCCACGAGCGCTCCTAATAAAAAAGCGGCAATGCCCGCTCCGGCACATTCACATTTATGGCACATAATGTCCCCCTCCTTTTGCTTTGCTATAATGTTATATATATTGTACAACAATTAATAGGAAGTTCAATTCCTTATACATAGTATAGTCGTAAATTTAGTTTTTGTCAGACCTATTTTTAATTAGTTGGAGGTAACTATGCCAAATCCGTCCGCTCCCCGTCAAAACGGGAAACAACTGGCCCCCGAAGTCCGCAAACGCAACTTTGAAGAAGTGGCCCAAATTTTTACCAAGGAAGAAGCCCAAGCCGAGGCAAACCGCTGTTTGCATTGTAAAAATGCCCGCTGTCAGGCCAACTGCCCGGTAGGGGTGCAAATCCCGGATTTTATCGCTCTGTTAAAGGATGGCAAAGTGGGCGAGGCCGCCAGCAAAATTATGGAAACGAGCCTTTTACCCGCTATTTGCGGACGTGTCTGCCCGCAAGAAAAACATTGTGAGGGAAATTGTGTTTTAAAGGAGCGGTTTGGCTCTGTCAATATCGGTATGTTGGAGCGTTATACCGCCGATACCGCCCGCAAAGAGGGTTTATTAAAAGCACCGCAAACGGCCAAGCCGACCGGTAAAAAAGTGGCTTGTATCGGTTCTGGGCCGTCCTCTATTGCGGCGGCGGCTGAACTGGCCCGCGCGGGACACGACGTAACTGTTTTTGAAGCCTTGCACGCCTTTGGCGGGGTTTTGCGCTACGGTATTCCGTCTTTCCGCTTGCCGCGCGAAGTAATTGACCACGAAATTGAAACCGTTAAATCTATGGGGGTTAAGTTTGTAACGGATGTATTGGTGGGCGCAACGGAAAAAATTGCCGATTTGCTGAAAGATTTTGATGCTGTGTATGTGGGCAGCGGTGCCGGATTGCCGACGTTGACAGGTATCCCCGGCGAAAATGCCGTCGGTGTATATAGCGCAAACGAATTTTTAACCCGCATTAACTTAATGCAGGCATTTAAATTCCCGGAAACGGATACCCCTATCCAGGTAGGTAAACACGTTGTGGTATTGGGCGGCGGAAACAGTGCAATGGATGCGGCCCGCTGTGCAATGCGTTTGGGGCCGGACTCCGTTACGATTGCGTACCGCAGAAGCGTGGCAGAAATGCCTGCGCGCGCCGCAGAAGTGGAACACGCTAAGGAAGAGGGCGTTCAATTTGAATATTTGGTAACCCCCAAAGAAGTATTGGCAGACGATAAGGGCCGTGTAACCGGGCTGAAATGCACCCGCAACCAATTGGGCGAACCGGATGCCAGAGGCCGCCGCCGTCCGGTGGAAATCCCCGGCTCAGAGTTTGTAATGCCTGTGGATACGATTATTGTGGCTATTGGGCAAAAGCCGAACCCGATTATTGCCAAAACTACGCCGGAACTCAAAACAACCGAACGAGGCGTGTTGGTGCTGGACGAAGAAGGCAAAACCACTATGCCGGGTGTGTATGCCGGGGGAGATATTATCCGCGGCGGAGCCACGGTGCTCTTGGCGATGAAAGACGGCATTGAAGCCGCCAAACGCATAAATGCCTATTTGGAGGGGAAATAGTATGCAGGAAAATACCATTTTAGTAAAGGAAAATTTAAGCAGTGTAGTAGCAAAATTTGTCATTTATAAACCATTGGTTGCCAAAGCCGCCCAAGCAGGGCAATTTGTCATTTTGCGCGGACGAGAGGGAGGGGAACGCGTGCCGGTTACGCTCGTGGATTGGGATAAAGAACAGGGAATCATTACCGTGATTATCCAAGCCATCGGCAAGACTACCGGTTTGTTTAACTCCTTGAACCAAGGCGATAAATTTTTGAACGTGGCCGGCCCGCTCGGAACACCCGTAGAAATCAAAAATTACGGTACCGTAGCCGTCGTAGGCGGGGGAGTCGGCATTGCTGAGGTGTACCCCATTGCCCGCGCGTTTAAAGAAGCGGGCAACCGCGTGATTGCCGTATTGGGGGCGCGCACCAAAGATTTGCTTATTTTGGAACCTGAAATGCGTGCGCTGTGTGATAAAACAGTCAGCACTACGGACGACGGGTCCTTTGGTATGAAAGGAATGGTTACGGATGCAATTCAAAAATTGCACGACGAGGGCGAAAAAATTAATGCCGGTTTTATTATTGGGCCGATTCCAATGATGAAATTTACGTCGCGTTTAATGGATAAATTAGATATGAATCCGCACGCCAGCCTCAACCCCATTATGTTGGACGGTACGGGGATGTGCGGCTGCTGCCGTGTAACGGTGGAGGGAAAAGTGCGCTTTGCGTGTGTGGAAGGACCTATGTTTCCGTCTAAAACCATTGATTTTGACGAACTCATCCGCCGCACCGCCGAGTACCGCCCGCAGGAAGCGCAAAGTTTGGAACTGTACCAAAAGGACCACGTTTGCAAGTGTGGCCTGCACTAATAAAAAGTTGGTTTAAAAATGCCCCGGGTAAAACAAAAGCCTAGGGCGTTTTTCAAAGCATATAAAAATCCCCCGGTTGTTGCGCCGGGGGATTTTTTATATGCTGACAGCCTTAAAGCAATTTGGAAGCCAAATCTGCCAGGTGGCTGCGTTCCGTCTTGGTAAACGTAATATGTCCGTGGCTCTTTTGGCCTTTTAAGCGGTCCACCAAATAGGTAAGCCCGTTGGATTCCACATCCAAGTATGGCGTATCAATTTGATACGGGTCGCCCGTAACCACAACTTTTGTACCTTCGCCCGCACGGGTTAAAATCGTCTTCATTTCGTGCGGAGTCAGGTTTTGTGCGTCGTCCACAATCATATACTGCCCCGGGAGGGAGCGGCCGCGCATATGCGTAACGGAGGCAATTTCAATTTTACCGCTGTCCAGCAGATAGTGGGCTTTTTCTTCGCCTTCATCCGGGTTGCGGCGGTCCGCCAAGAACGCGAGGTTGTCGTAAATAGCCCCCATCCACGCTTCCAGTTTTTCTTCCTTAGTCCCAGGCAAAAAGCCGATATCTTTTCCGACCGGAACGATTGAGCGGCACACCACCAAGCGACGGTAGGCGTTTTCGTCCATTGTGCGCTGTAAGCCGGTTGCCAAGGTGATAAGCGTTTTCCCTGTACCCGCCGTACCTACGAGGGTTACAATGTCCAAACTGTCATCTAACAGTAGTTCCATTGCAAAGCGCTGTTCTTTGTTTAGCGGCTTAATGCCCCAAGCCGTCGGTTCTTGGGTGGAAAGCGGGCGCAGTACAAATTCCCCGCTGTTGGCCACGCGCCCGATAGCGGATTTTTTGCTCCCATCGGACGCCTTTAAAATAATAAACTCGTTGGGATAATAAACCGCCGGGTCCACCGGGAGTTTTTTGTCGCGGTAAAACGCGTCAATCTGCTCTGCCGAAACTTCCAATTCCGCTACGCCCGTATAAAGTTCGTCCACGTTGACTTTGTCGGATGTATAGTCTTGCGAGGCCAAACCGAGGGCTTCGGCTTTCAAGCGCATATTGATATCTTTGGTTACCACAATTACGGGCGCGGCGTTCTTGCGGTAGGAACCTTCCTTTTTACTTAACGTATAGGCAATATTTAAAATAGAGTTATCTGCCTTGTTAAACGCTAAGGATTGGGGCAAAATGTTGGGTTTATCCAACTCAATTTTGAGGATTCCGCCCTTGTCCAGTTTTACACCTTCGTTCAACCGGCCGTGGGAACGCATTTCATCTAATGTGCGGGACACCATACGCGCATTTTTGCCGCGGGTATCGCCCTCACTTTTAAAAGCGTCCAATTCTTCAATCACCGCCATCGGGATAATAATGTCATTATCCTCAAAGGCGTGCAGGCAGTTTACGTCGTGCAGAAGCACATTGGTATCTAGTATGAATGTTTTTTTCATAAGCCCCTCTTGTAGTGGCCCGTTATAGGACGGGTTAATTATAGTATAGTCTTTCTTTCGCCGTAGTCAAGGGCTTTTCTCGTCGGTTGGAGCAAAAAATGTATATTTTGGTTAAAATATATATATGAAATATCTTTGCATACACGGACACTTTTACCAACCGCCGCGCGAAAATGCGTGGCTGGAAGAAATAGAAATTCAGGACAGCGCCGCTCCGTACCACGATTGGAACAGCCGTATCTGCGCGGAGTGCTACGCGCCTAATGCCTTGGCGCGCGTGCTGGACGGTAATAAAGATTTAATAGATTTAACCAATAATTATTCCCGTATTAGTTTTAACTTTGGTCCTACGTTGCTCTCTTGGATGGAAAAAGAGGAACCGCAGGTTTACCAGGCAGTGCAAGAGGCCGACCGTATCAGCCGTAAACGCTTTGGCGGGCACGGCAGCGCGATTGCCCAAGTCTATAACCATATGATTTTGCCTCTTGCCAACGCGCACGATAAACAAACACAAGTGCGTTGGGGAATTGCCGATTTTGAAAAGCGTTTTGGACGAAAACCCGAAGCCATTTGGTTGGCAGAGACGGCCTGCAATACGCCGACACTGGAAGTGCTGGCAGACGAGGGTATGAAATTTGTTATTCTGGCTCCCGGACAATGTGCCCGCGTGCGCAAGATAGGCGAAAATAAATGGCAGGAAGTCGGCTCCCGCGTGGATCCCAAGCGGGCTTACCGCTGCAATTTACCGAGCGGAAAAAGTATTGCGTTGTTCTTTTACGACGGGCCGGTATCGCAAGGCATTGCTTTTTCGGATACTTTATCCTCGGGCGAAAAGTTTGCTTCCCGCTTATTAGGCACCTATAACACAGGGGACGAAGCGCAGTTAATGCATATTGCTACCGACGGTGAAACGTACGGACACCATCAAAAATTCGCCGAAATGGCCTTGGCTTACTGCCTTAAAAAAGTAGAGGAAACTTCCGGTGTGGAACTGACGGTTTACGGAGAATTTTTGGAAAAGTACCCGCCGCAATATGAAGCGCAAATTGTGGAAAATACTTCGTGGAGTTGTTTTCACGGGGTGGAGCGTTGGCGTGCCGACTGCGGGTGTAATTCGGGTATGAAGCCCGGTTGGCACCAAAAATGGCGCGGGCCGCTTCGTGCGGCGTTGGATTTTGCGCGCGACGAAATGGTAAAAACCTTTGAAAGTGTGGGTGCTCAGTATTTTAAAGACCCGTGGGCGGCGCGAAATGATTATATTGATTTGATTTTGGACCGCTCGTTGGATGCCCAGCACCGCTTTTTCTTAAAATATGCCACGGAAAAAGCGTGGCGAGACCGCCCGACGGCATTAATGCTGCTTGAAATGCAGCGCAACGCAATGCTGATGTACACCAGTTGCGGGTGGTTTTTTGACGAGATAAGCGGTATTGAGACGGTGCAGATTATGCAGTATGCCGCGCGCGCGATTGAACTAAACCGCGTGGTTACGGGTGTGGATTTGGAACCGGCTTTTATGGATAAATTGGCCCTGGCCCCCAGCAATTTAAAGGAACTTAAAAACGGGCGAGTAGTCTATGAGCGGTATGTAAAACCGCAGTCCATGCCTATTGAAAAAATTGCGTTGGAATTTGTAGTGTCTGCCTTGGCGGACGAAACAGCCAATCCCAAACGCGCCTATGAGTGCGATGTGTTAAATTACGCGCCTATCCGTTTGTCCGCGTCCGGGGTGCATTTGTCCTATGGGGATATTACGCTTAAATCCCGCACGACGCTGTTGGAACGTCAAATGCACTTCGCTGTATTTCAGCGGGGCTCGGCGGCGTTCGTGTGTGCGGCAGGCGAAGCGGGCAAAATGGACCGCAACGCAGTTTTCGCCCAAATGGAACGGTTGTTTAAAGACGGAAAGTACGACGAGTGCGCCGATTTTATCAGGCAATCGTTTGAAAAAACTTATCCGCTTATTTCTATGTTTCAAGATGTCCGGCGTAAGGTGGTGGACCTCGTTTTACGCAAAATGGACGAACAAATGGATACCCAATTTACCGAGGTGTTTGAACGTCAATACCCGGTGGTGCGCGGCCTGCAACTCATCGGTGCGCCGATTCCCAAGCCGTTTTTGCGCGTGGCAGAGTTTGTGCTGTCGGCTGATTTAAAGGCCGAGTTTCGCGCCGCTAACGTAAATGTAAATGCGGTAGAGGAGTTAATGGAAGACGTGAAAACCCTGGGGTTGGACGTTTCTCACGGCCCGGTGCGGGATGCTGTAACGGAAAAATTGACCTTTCTGGCCTTTTCGTTTGCTCGCAATCCGGCAGATAAAGCCAGTGCGCTTAAATTGGTGGAATTTTTAAACTATGCGGAAATTTTTGGCTTTGAGCCGGATACGGTCAAAGCGCAGGAATTTGTCTTTTTTGGCTTAAAAGCCCTTGGGGCTGAGGCCAAAACCAAGGATATTTTGCGTGCCTTGGCGCGTAAGTTAAAAATAGCCCTGTAAGTTTTACCATAAAAAACGGCCCCGTGCGTTATTGGCGCGGGGCCGTTTTGCATTAAACAAAAATTACATCGGGTCGCGTTTTAAGGGAATTTTCTCCATAGCGGCCAGTTTCTTTTTCGCCAAGGGTTCCCCTTGTCCTACGGCCATTAAATAATAATGCAAGGCTTGGCTGTCGTCCTTGGTTACCCCTACTCCCCGTTCGTACAAATCGCCTACTAAGGTTTGGGCCAAGGGGCTTTTGTCCTCGGCGGCGGCTTTCATTAGTTCGAACCCTTTTTTTTCGTCTTTTTGTGTGCCGATACCGTGCAAATAGCAAATAGCCAAATTTACGCGTCCTTCAAAATCGCCCGCTTCCGCAGCAGTCTTGTACCAATGGAAGGTTTTGCCGAAATTCTGCGGGCAGCCGTGCCCGGCGTTATACAACCCTGCCAGAGCCGTCATTGCGCGCGTATGACCGTTTTTTGCGGCAGTATCCAGCCAATTAAAGGCTTGTCCGTAATCTTGGGGTACCTTTTTGCCTTGGTAATACATCAGCCCCATTTGGTATTGGGCTTCCGGGTCGCCCTGGGAAGCCTTTTGCAGCGTTTGTTTGAAGGGGTTATGGGCATACTGGCGCAGAAAAAATAACGCGAGTGCTAAAATAAAAATCACCGTTAGCCCGGTACGCGTTTCAATCAGTTCCATAATGCTCCTATTTGGTTTTTACCAATTTGCGGTTAGTTAAGGTGTAGACTTCGTCCGCATAGTCGGCCGCGCGGACGTCGTGCGTAACCATTAAAATAGTAAGGCCTTTATCCTTACTCATTTTGGCGAAATCTTGAAAAACCTGTTCCTTGCGGGCTGCATCCAGATTGCCCGTTGGCTCGTCCGCCAGTAAAAGAGCCGGTTCGTTACGAATCGCGCGAGCAATACTGGCGCGCTGTTTTTCGCCGCCGGACAGGTCTGCCGGGAGTTTATGGCTAATGGGGCCAAGTCCTAAGTTTTCCAAGAGAATTTGCGCTTTTTGGCGGTCCGGATTTCCTTTCATTAGGGCGGGCATATCCACATTTTCTAAAAGTGAAAATTCAGGAAGAAGGCCGTCAAACTGGAAAACAAACCCCATTTTTTGAAGGCGCAGGGCCGAACGGGCCGTTTCGCTTTTAAGTGCGGTAATTTCCTCTCCGTCCACAAAAATTTTGCCGGAGGTTGGTTTGTCCAACATAGCAATCAAATTTAAAAGAGTGCTCTTGCCTGAACCGCTGGGGCCGAGCAAAACGGTAAATTTGCCGCGTTTAATGGACAGCGAAACATCTTCTAATACACAGAGGTCTTCTTCGTCGCCTTGTCCGTAAATTTTGGTTAAATGTTCAAGTGTAATCATATCATCCATACCGTATAGCATCAGTGGGGTGTACGCGTGAAGCCTTTACCGCCGGGTACAACCCTGCCACAAAGCAAATTAAATAACTGCCGCCTACCACGGCAAGCATATCCCACAACTGCATCCGTACGGGAACTTTTGTTAGATAGTAAATGTCGCCGGGAAGTTCCACAATATTAAAAGTAGCAATAATCCAACACAATAAGCAAGCCAATAGTAAACCCAGCGTAATACCCAGGGTGGCAATAACCATTGCTTCCCACAAAAAAACTTTGCGGATGAGTTTGGGGCTGGCGCCCATGGCCCGCATAATACCGATATCGCGCAGTTTTTCGGTTCCCAATAAAATCAGGTTGCTTGCTATGTTAAGCGAAGCCACCCCGATAATCAAAAATAGAATAATAAACATCATTGCTTTTTCCAGTTTTAAAGCGGCATAAAGCGTACTGTTTAATTGCGCAAAGGTTTTGACGGAGTAGCCGTAACCCACTACCGGGCGGATTTGCTCGGCGGCTTTTTCGGCATCATTAAGATTGTGTAGCCGCACCGCCAGGCCGGTAGTGCCTTGTTTGAGGCCGAAGAAATCGCTGGCGTGATTCAAAGTGGTATAGGCTATCGTATTGTCAAACTCATAATAGCCCGTACGCAAAAGCCCGCTAATGCGAAACTTCTTCATTTTGGGGAACATCCCCGCCGAAGTAGAAATAGATTGCGGGGAAATGAGTACGACCTCATCGCCGATATCGGCCCCCAAATTGGCGGCCAGTTCTGTGCCTAACACCAAGGGCGGAGGGGCATTTTCTCCCCAGTCGGGCGTAAAGGAACCGTCCACTAACGAATCGGCCAGATTATTTATCTTTTTTTCCTGTTGGGGATCCAACCCGCGGACAATGAGACCTAAACTTTGCCCGGCGTAAGTAATAATTCCCTGCCCGTAAATATGCGGTGCGGCGGCTTCCACCAGCGGAAGTTTTTCCAGCGCGGCGATTTTCTTTTGATAGGTGTCTTTGCTCATCTTGCCGAAGATAAGGATATGGCTTTGCGCGCCGATAACCTTGTCTTTAATATCGGTTTGAAAGCCGTTCATAACGGATAAAGTGGTGATAAGGGCGGCCACCCCCACGCTTACACCGGCCACGCCGATAAGCGTGGTAATAAAGGCGAATAGGCCTTGACGGCGCGTTAAGTAGCGCACGGCGATAAAACGTTCAAATTTCATAGTTGTATTTTACCTTATTTAAAGGAGCCTTGGGGAAAATGGGGCGGAGGTGATGGGGTGTGGGTAAAGATGACGGACAATCTGCCCTGCGGCTGCGGCAAGGGCTTTTGTTTGGAGTTTCGGATTTACGCCCGCGAAATGTATGGCTGGTATGGCGGAACATAAGGCTTTCAACACAATAAAAGCCCCGCACTCGATAAAAAGGTGCGGGGCTTTTATCAAAACAACTTTATTTCTTTTCTTCTTCTTTTTTCTCGTTCTCGCTTTCGTCTAATTTTTTAAGCGTGGGGAACAAGATAATTTCGCGGATAGAGTCTTGGCCGGTAAGCATCATAATAATACGGTCAATCCCAATACCCATACCGCCGGTGGGGGGCATACCGCTTTCCATTGCTTCAATGTAATCGGCATCCAAAATATCGGCATTATTTGCATCTTCGCCCTTGGCTTCGGCCTTGGCGACGGCTTGGTCTTTCAAGCGCTGCAACTGGTCTGCCGGGTCATTTAACTCGGTGTACGCATTGCCCAGTTCCTGTCCGTTTACGAACACTTCAAAGCGTTCCACCAGTTCCGGGTCGCCCGGTTTGGTTTTGGAGAACGGGCTTACTGCGGTGGGGTATTCCATCGCAATTACCGGGTTGTGGTATTCAGCCAGCAGTTTTCCTTCAAAAAGTTCGTCAAAAATAGAGGAATCGCTGTCGTTGGGGCCGAATTTTACGCCTTGTTCACGGGCGACTTCTTCCAATTTTGCCCGGTTAAAGTGGCGTCCGTTTAGCACTTCGTGGATATCGTGCCCGAATTTTTCCTTCCAAGCCACCGGGATATAGAGGCGTTTAAAGGGCGGTCTTAAATCCACGTCATAACCGCGGAAATGAATCGTCTCTGCGCCAATGGCTTTGGCGGCATTACCTAAAATTTCGTCAAACAAATCAGCCATTGTGTTTACATCCCCATATGCCTGATAAAGTTCCATCATAGTAAATTCAGGATTATGGGTCGTGTCAATGCCTTCGTTGCGGAACATATGGCCGATTTCGTAAATCTTATCCATACCGCCGATAATTAAGCGTTTGTGGTACAGTTCCAACGCAATACGCATAAAGAGCGGCATTTTTAAGGCATTGTGGTACGTTTCGAACGGACGGGCAATCGCGCCGCCGGAATCGGGGTTCAAAATCGGGGTATCTACTTCCAAAAAGCCTTTTTCATCTAATGTTTTGCGGATAGACGAAATGATTTTGGCGCGTTTTACAAAAATTTCTTTTACGTCTTCATTGGCGATTAAATCCAAGTGGCGTTTGCGGAAACGGACCTCGGTATCTTGCAAGCCGTGGTATTTTTCCGGCATCGGGCGGATAGCCTTGGAGAGAAGCGTAAGTTGGGTTACTTTAATGGTTTTTTCGCCTGTTTTGGTAACGAATACGTGCCCGGTTACGGATACAAAATCCCCTACGGCAATATGTTTTTTAAAGAACGCATAGGGTTCGTCGCCCAAGTTGTCTTTGGCAATGTAGAGTTGCACGCGGCCCGAAAAATCGCGCAAGTGCGCAAAGGCCGCTTTGCCCATTAAGCGCAGTTGCATCAGTCTGCCGGCGGTAACGGCTTCTGCCCCTTCGGGGGAGTCTTTGGCCTGTTGGCAAGAAATCTGTTTATCACAATGGTTTGGATAAGGGGTTACACCCAGTTGGCGGATTTCTTCTACTTCCGCATAGCGCCGGGCGATAATTTCGTCCAACGAATTGTTATGCTGTTGCGTATGTTCGGTTGACATCTGTAAAACCTCTGTATTTGATATTACTTATATTTTAGCAAATTGGGGCCGTTGCGGAAGGCGTAATAATGATACAATAATCAACGGAGGCATTTATGAAACGAAATACCATTTTATTTATTTTAGTGATCGGGGCCCTTATCAGCGGAGGGTTGTATTACCGGTACCACGGCGAAGAAACCGACGAACGCGGTGCCACCAAGTTAATGCAGGCATTGGAACACGAAGAACAATTAACCAAGGAAACCGCGCGCCTAATCAAACGGAGTGATGATGTAAACGAACGTGATTTAGCCGGGCAAACCGCGCTGTTTTATGCGGCGCGCCACGCCAAAGACCCGCAAGCCGTGCGTAATTTAATAGAGGCGGGGGCGGATGCGTACATTACGGATAATGAGGGGCGTACCGCGCTAATGAACGCGGCGCAATATAATGAATCTGTGGCGGTGGCAGAAGAACTTGTTAAAAACACATCACACGTTAATTTGCAGGATAAGGCGGGCGAAACGGCTCTTTTGCTGGCGGCTAAAAACAATACGGCTGATGTGATAAAAGTATTGCTTCGTGCCAAGGCTAACCCGGATATTGCCGGACCTGACGGCAAAACCCCCGCACAGGAACTGGCGGCAAATAACAAACTGACGGATGAGGAAAAAAACGATTACCGCCAGGCAATGTTAGTCCTTTCCATATTACAACCTCACCATTTGGAATAAGAAAAAAATTTAGGCCCCGCATATGCGAGGCCCAAATTTTACTGCGCCCACCAGGACTTGCCTTCCAGTAAAATTCCTGACAAAATTTTCTTGCAGGCCGGGCTCGCGGTTTTTGCCTTTCAGCGCACAACGCTTCAAACAAAAACATCGCTCCGCCTTTCAAGTCTGGACGCACACCAAGCAGTTGGTGTGCTTGGACGCAAAAAAGCCCACGCTTGCGCGTAGGCTTTTGAATACTGCGCCCACCAGGACTTGAACCTGGAACCCACCGATTATGAGTCGGTTGCTCTAACCGATTGAGCTATAGGCGCTAAATCTCTTTTTATTATAACAAATTAAGGAGTCGGGTGGGAGAATAAGAAAAAATTGCGTCCTTTTATCAAAATGTGCTAAAATACTTATGTTAATCCGGGATGGTGTAATGGTAACACGGATGCCTCTGGAGCATTAATTCTAGGTTCGAGTCCTAGTCCCGGAACCAGATTTGAAACCGCCTTTTTTGAGGCGGTTATTTTTTTGTTCCGGGAGAGCGGGCAAACTGCTTTGCCCGCGTTAGGACGGAAAAACACCCACACCGCGTAGCGGGGGATGACTTTTTGCCTTTTTTCTGCTACTATACGAGTATGAACCTGTTTCTGCGCGCGATGTGTGTTTTATCGTTTTTCTTTTTTGCGTCAGGTCCGCTTGTGGCGCAAAGTGCGCGTGCGTTTGTGCCCCGTGCCTTTAAAACTCCTTTTAAAGTGCCTGTCCGGCCGGTGATTCAGGTCCCTTCTTTTGTTTCCGTTCCTCCTGCCAAGGTTATTTCTATGCACTTGGATGTGCAAAAGGCAATATCTTCCAGCGTGTTGAAACCGGGCATAATGACACATTTATCTAATTGGCATATTAAGGATTTGCCCGGCGGGATCACGCAAATTTCTATTCCGCAGAAATATCTTTTATTGGCGGACTCCCACGCTACTTCCCGCGCGGTGGCAATGGTCCAAAAACATAAAAAATTATCAAAACCACAAGCACTCGCTTGGCTGGCAGAGCACCCCGAACAGGCCGCTCTTATTTATGGGCTTCCGCGCTTTACGGGGCAGGCGTATGTTATCCGCGATTTAAAAGCCGTCCAATGGCAGGAAAACCCGTGGGAGGAAAATGCCGCCCTGCGCAATACTCCGTATCCGGCTCCGCGCTACGCGTTTGATTTACTGCGTGGAATGCGGTTGCACGCTGACGGAGAAGATTTGCGTAATATCTTTAAAAACGGGCTTGATGTTAATAAGGCTTACGATTATCAAACCGCTTGGCCTGTGCTTCACTTTTCCCAAAATCCGGATTTTGCCGTTCGTTTTGCTATGAGCGAGGAAAAGCCTATTGCTATTATGCTACACGTTGGCGGACTCCTGCCCCCGCATTACCGCACTCAAAGACTGCATATACAGGAATTTACCACGCCCAAAAGTATCCCTACCAAGCGGATTATGCAAATAAGTGCCTTTTTAAAGGTGGGGAAAACACCTTGCTGGGGACAGTTGGATTTGTTGCCTAGCGGAAACTTTTTATTCCGCCCGTATGACACTTCTCTTACGAAAAGTGAAACATTTGTAGAGCGGGATTCTCACTTGCACGAAGTCCTTTCCCCGGACCGCATTCCTCGCCGTTCCAAATAAATAGCGTTAGGGTTTTTAGCATAAAATTGGTACAATATACACATTCGGGGCATGGCTCAAGTGGTAGAGCGCCCGCTTTGGGAGCGGGAGGTTCCCGGTTCAAGTCCGGGTGCCCCGATAAAGGTTTTTATATGTCCAAGCAGCGTTCCTGTATTCTCAATCTTTTGCACTCTCCTGCCGATATAGCGGAAGAAAATTTTGCCGACGGTATCCAAACGGTTACATCACTTGTTTTTAAAACAGCTTTTCCCTTTTCTTCTCTTGTGTTGTCGGCGGGGTTTCGTTCCCCTGCGGACGGTTGGCTGTTGTTGGAAGTGCAGGTATGCGTACAAGATAAATGGAGCGGGTTTTATAAGTTGGGGCTTCTGTCCGGCAAAATGAAGAGCAGTTTCCCGGCACAGCAGGATCATTTTGCTCGCGTGGCAACGGATGAATTGGTTTTATCAGTTCCAGCAGAGGCCTACCGGTTCCGTTTAAAGTTATTCGGCGGTGCGGAGATAACCCTGCTTGCCGCAACGGCAGTGGGGGCTTCTTTCTCGTATGATGAAAAAAGCGCCTCGCGCCTACCGGCGGGTGCATTTGCTCGCGGAATAGAACCGATTTCCCAAATGGAGCAAAATCACCCGGACCGCCGCCGTATTTGCAGTCCGACATCGCTTTGTATGGCATTAAATGCGTTGGGCTTTAAAACCGCTTTAAAAGATTTGTTGCCCGAAGTCTTTGACCAAACGGCGGGCATTTTCGGCAACTGGGTATTTAACGTAGCCGCGGCTTCGGCGCGCGGAGCGGAAGCATATGTCCGGCGGTTTAGTGTGTTGGATGAATTGAAAGATTTTGTAACGGAAAAATCTTTGGTGGTGGCCAGTATCGGCTATAACCGCGGGGAACTCGCGGGTGCGGCCATAGAGCATACTCCGGGACATTTAGTATTAATTAGAGGCTGGAAAGACGGTAAGGTTTTGGTAGCGGACCCGGCCGCTTTAAAACAAGATTTGGTTTTACGCGCCTATGATGCGCGGGAATTTGCAAAAGCGTGGCTGTGTAATAAAAAAGGCGCCGCGTATGTGGTGAGGAAAAAATGAAGAAATGTATATTGCTTTTGTTGGCCGTGTTGTTGGTTTCGGCCTGTGCCAAACAAGATATGAAAGATACCTTAGTAGTGGCACATAAAGGGGAAATGGAATCCCTGGACCCGGTGTATTCGTACGACGGGGTAACGCACGGTCTGCTAATTAACGTGTATGACACGCTGTTGAAATTTGACGGAGCCTCGCTGACCGATTTGCTCCCGTCCGTTTCTGCGGCGGTGCCCAGCAAAGACAACGGACTCATTTCCGCTGACGGACGCACTTATACTTTTCCCATCCGCAAAGGGATTAAATTCCAAGGCGGGGAAGACCTGACCCCCGAAGATGTGCGCTATTCCCTGTTGCGCTTTCTTCTGTCAGACGTATCCGGCGGGCCGTCCAGTTTGCTGTTGGAGCCGATTTTGGGTGTGTCCTCCACGCGTAATGACAAGGGCGAAATTGTAGTTGATTTTAAAGAGGCCGCTAATGCCGTCCGCGTGGAAGGCGATAATGTGGTGGTAACGCTTAAACGTCCGTTTGCGCCGTTTCTTTCTATTGTGGCACGGTGGGGGTACATTGTCAGCAAAGAGTGGGCGGTCTCCCACGGCGCGTGGGACGGTACGGAAGAAACGTGGAAAAAGTTTAATAACTTTGCCAAAGATTCCTCTCCTTTTTTTGCTGCGGCCAACGGCTCGGGGCCGTTCAGCGTGGCGCGCTGGGATATTGCCGCCAAGCGCCTGACTTTGGCCGCCAACGAAAATTATTTTGCGGGCGCGCCTAAATTAAAATTTATCCATATGCTGACCGTGGACGAACCTTCCACCTTGCGCCTAATGCTGGAAACGGGCGACGCTGATGTGGCGGAAATTTCCACCAAATTTGCGGAGCAAATTAAGGGAAATCCGGAAGTAACTCTGTACGATAATTTGCCCCGTTTGCGCACGGACCCGGTCATCTTTTTTACGCTTGATATCAATATGCAGGCCAATCCGGATGTCGGTTCCGGCAAGTTGGACGGCCAGGGTATCCCGGCAGATTTTTTTGCCGATAAAAATTTGCGCCAAGCTTTTGAATATGCGTTTGACTATGAATCCTTTTTAAAGGAATCTATGGGTGGCCGCGGGGAGCGTGCTATCGGTCCGGCTCCGGCTGGACTTGTAAAATACGACAAGAATTTTAAACAGTATTCTTTTGATTTGAAAAAAGCCGAAGAACTGTTTAAAAAGGCTTGGGGCGGAGAAGTGTGGGAAAAAGGTTTTAAATTTACCATTACCTACAACACCAGCGGGGATATGCGCCAAATTGCAAGCGAAATTTTAAAACGCAATGTGGAAAGTCTGAACCCCAAATTTCAAATTGATTTGCGCGGCGTAACGTGGCCGTCGTTCTTGGAGAAAACTGCCAAACGCCAGATGCCGGTGTGGGCGCGCGGTTGGGTGGCCGATTATGCTGATGCGCACAATTTCTATTTTCCGTTCTTGCACAGCCAAGGGCGTTATGCCCTTTCGCAAGGGTACAAAAATCCGCAGGTAGATAAACTGATAGAGCAGGCCGTGTCGGAAACCAATTTTGCAAAACGCAGTGCATTGTATAAGCAAGTGCATAACCTGATGCACGAGGACGCTATGCAGATTTACACCGTCCACCCCACGGGCCTGTGGGCAATGCGCAAAAATGTAAAAGGTTTTACGGATAACCCGGTGTATATGGGTATTTATTTCTATCCGATGTTTAAAGAATAGTTATTGGTGGGGAATTTGTGATTGCGCGCGGGGCGGGGATATATTTCCGTGCCCCGCTTTTATATGTATATTTGCTTTTCTTGTCCCAAAGTGTTATAATAACATTGCGGGGTAGAGAAGCCTGGTATCTCGCAAGGCCCATAACCTTGAGATCACTGGTTCAAATCCAGTCCCCGCAATGTTTTTTATGATTACCGCCCTTTCCGGGCGGTTTTTTTATGCTCATTTTTTATGTACAATAGAAAAGAATTGCATATAGGGTTTATGTTAGGAGGAAAAAATGAACGTATTTATTTTTATTGGCGGAAATAAGCATTTTACCGCTGCCCGCCTGGGGGTAAAATTAGGGGAAGAATTACAGCAAAAAGGGTTTAAGGTTTCATTAGCCTGCGTAAAGGGTAAGTTGAAAGCCGGTACGGGTTTGCCCGTTTATGAATATGCCGCATCAGCCAAGCCAAAAACTTTGGCGTGTATGCTTAAAAAAGAACACGCCGATTTTGTTATTTCTTTTATGAATTTGTCCGGCTGTGCGGCGGCGCAAGAAGCGGGGCTGCCGTTTGCTTATGCCGAAAACGAGAGTTTTAAAGAGGATAAGCCGTCCAAAGACAAAAAGAGTTTGCTCAAAAAAGCCAAACAGGTTTTTGTTATTAAAACCTCGGATAAGCCTCTTAATAAAAAAACTTATTCCGGCCTGAAAGTGTGCGAAGTTACCAATCCTGCCGTATGGGTGGAACATTATAATTATAACAAGCCCGCCTGCTTTAAAAAGGAAAATAACATTGTGGCTGTGGGCAAATTGGTGAAGGAAAGCGGTTTTGATAACTTACTGAAAACTTGGGCGCGCTTGGCTCCGGCGCATACCACCTGGCACTTAACGATTGTGGGCGACGGCACAGGAAAGACGGCCTTGCAAAAATTTATTACCAAAAACCATTTGCAGGCCAGTACCGAAATTGTGCCCGCGCAAACAGATGTGTATAGCCTGTTGCGCAACGCAGATATTTTTGCCTATCCGGCTTTGAATCCGGCGGAAGCCGATATCTTGCTAGACGCTATGGCGAGCAAACTTCCGTGCGTGGCGTGCGAGTCAGCCCCTGTTACAGCATTGGTGTCCAATGGTATTAACGGCCTCATTGTCAACGCGGGCGAGGAAGAACCGTTTACAGTTGCTCTGGATGAGTTAATGGTAAATTGGGGCAAACGTGTAGGCTTGGCAGTAGAAGCCAGCAAACTAAAAGACAAATATCCGTTTGAAGATTTTGTCTGTGCGTTTGCACAGTTGCTTTATTAATTTGTGCCCGGCGGTTTTTAAAGCCGGGCTTTTTATAAGGAGTTTATCTTGCGGATTACTTGTGTGATAGGGACCTTGGGCGGCGGCGGAGCAGAGCGCGTAATGACGTATTTGTGCGCGGGGCTTGCCTCGCGGGGGCATCAAGTAACACTGCTGACATTAGATGATTCGGTGCCGGATTTTTACCAAACTCCTGCTTCTGTGCTGCGCGTACGGGAGCATTTGGGCGCATTTAAAGAGTCTGGATTTTGGGGCAGTTTTCCCCGCTTGTGGCGTTTGGTGCGTGCGGTGGCCGATACGCGCCCGGATGTGGTCATTAGTTTTATGACAATTAGCGTGTTAGCCGCCTGTTGGCTCTTACGCGTGCCGTATATCTATGCAGACCATTTGGACGTGCGGCACTTGGAATATTCGCGTAAGTGGCAGATTTTGCGTAATTTTTTATTAGCGCGCGCCAGCCGCGTAACCGTATTATCAGAGCGGGACCGCAAGTTTTTGGCGATGTATTTTCCCAAGTGGCGCGCCAGCGTAGTTTATAATCCCGCAATGCCCGCAGATACGCAAAAATATCCGCGCCCCGCGTTTTTAGAACCCGGTAAAAAATATGTACTGGCTGTGGGCCGTCTGGTTAAACAAAAAGGGTTTGACCGCTTGTTGCAGTCTTGGCGGCGCATATGCGACGATTTTCCAAATTGGCGTTTGTGCTTAATTGGCGGCGGTCCGGACGAAGCGGAATTAAAGGGGCTGGCGGATACGCTTGATGTGCAGGCCGGTGTGCAATTTGTTCCGCCCATAAAAGGCTTGGCGTCCGTTTACCAACACGCGGACCTATATGCCATGTCTTCCCGCGCGGAGGGGTTTCCAATGGTATTATTGGAAGCAATGGCGGCGGGACTGCCGGCGGTCAGTTTTGCCTGCACAGGGCCGGATGTTATTATCCGCAACGGCACAGACGGCTTTTTAGTCAAGCAAAACCATACCGACCAACTGGCTGCTAAACTTGCCGAACTGATGGCGGATGAAGAAATGCGGGCCGCCTTCGGGGCGCAGGCAAAGTTGGTAACGGAGCGTTTTTCGCTTGCGAACTATTTGGATGCCTACGAAAAATTATGTAAGGAAGCCGTAAAATGAATTTTGAAGAGCCGCATATTAAAATCGGTTTGTTAGATTTAAAACAGTCTCTTAATTTGCGCGGAAGGGATAGCCGCGTAGTTCGCTGGGCGATGAAATGGAGCCGGGTCAAAAAAAATTGGCTTGCTAAATACCGCCACGGCGGACGCACGGTTCAACCGGGCGATAAGTTGCGCGTACTGTTTTGGTTAGCCGGAGGCCTGGGCGACGGGGCTTGTGCTCGGCGGTTGGTGCTGGCCTACCGGGAGCAAATGCCCGAAGCACAATTTTTTATTTATGCCCAACTGCCGGATGTAGCACAAACATTGTTCGGGGCCGACAAAAAAACGACTATTTTGACAGACGGTAACATCCGTTGGGCGGATTATGATTTATCCGTTCAGGTGTGTTTGACAGCCAAATTCTGGTACGCAGATGCGGCGCGTATTGCACAGTTGTCCCCTACCTTTCTCCCAGCATTTGAGCGCGCGCAGGAAGCCCAAAAAAATTTGGGAGAACTGCTTGAAGACCCATTTTTGACGGAAGCCGCTCTGGGCCGTTGGCTGTATGCCTCGGGCGGTCGGCGGTTTGATTTGCTCTCTTATACGGGCGGGCTTGCCTTGCCGCACGAAGAAACGCGCCGGTTAAAAACGGAAACTAAAATTTTGGAAAAATACGGTTTGTCCGGTGTGTCCTATGTTACGTTTCACGACGGCACCAGTTCTGCGCAAACGGTGGGGAACAACCGCCCCACGCGTGCTTGGCCGGCGGTGCGTTGGTGCGAATTCTTCCGCTTGTTTAAGCGTGCATTTCCCCAAATTAAACTCGTGCAACTGGGAGGAAAAAACAGCCCGGTGTACGAAGAAGCCGATTTTAACCTGGTGGGTAAAACAACACTTTTGGATGTTCCGTCCTGCTTGCAAGGAGCCAAAGCGCATATTGATACGGAGAGCGGACTTGTGCAACTGGCCCAGTATTTAGACGTAAAAAGTGTTGTGATTTTTGGTCCGACGAACCGGGAATTTTTCGGCTATGCTAAAAATATTAATTTGGCCGCCGGACCGTGCGGCGGCTGTATGTGGAGTACGCCCGATTGGATGTTTACTTGTCCGCTGGGGCATAAGGCGGCTCCTTGTACCGAAGCCGTACGCGCGCAAGAGGTACTAAAAGCGCTTAAAAAATTGCTGGTCCGCTAAAAGCGGTTTTTAAATTGTCGTGTAAATATATCCCAATCGCCGCTTTTGCGGACCAAAAACCAAAGCGTTCCTAAAAAGATAAGTCCGCCGAAAAGAAGCGTAAAAAAAGCATTGGCGCTCGGCCCGAAAAACGCATATAAGGCCGAGGGAAAAAGGGCCAAAATATTGACGGCCGTCAACCGCGCCGCCACCCGCAGAGAATATACATACTCCACTTGCGGAAAATGCTTTTTAAAGAGTAAATAATTAATAAATAAACTTACCGTACAGCACCCTGCCTGCGTGTAAGGGTACGCATACGCCCCAAATATCCGCATAGTAAACGGAACCAACACAATAAATAAAATAATTCCCGTGAGGGCATAGGGCAGACTTTCCTTTACCTTTCTTCCCGCCGCCACCACATTGTTTTGCATTAAAATCGGCCCCATAAACCACATCATTGCCATTAATGGGCGCAGAAAGTTGGCGGCGCTGTGGGCGTCCTGCTGTGTGAAATTTCCGCGCTCAAAGAAAAGAGAAATAATCTCCGGCGCGTAAAAGCAGGTAAATACCGCTAGCGGCGTAAGCAAAAAAAGCACAAAGTGCTGGGTGGTTAAAAAATCCCGGTTTAGTTGGGGCCAATCACTTTTTGCGGCGCTGTCGGTTAATTGGATTTTGGAAACATTGGTAACGCGGAGCGTAAAAATTTCGGTTGGAGAATCTGCCAGTTGGCGCGCATAGTTTAGCGCGCTGACCACCCCTGCGGAAAGGCCGCTTAATAAATAGAGCGGAAGAACACTGCTGATAATATTCGCCAGTTCAATGGCTTGGTTGCTAACGAGGTTTGCCGTTAATTTTTTGTGCCACCCGCTTGTGCCCCGCGCGGTAAAGGACCAGTTTAATTCCTTTTTTAGCACACATAAAAAAACAGCCGCTTGCACTGCATTAGCCGCCAAAAAGCCGTATATCATACTCACTACACCGCAAGTGCGCCCCCAACACAGCAGACAAACAAGAGGTAGCAAGGCATTTAACGGGGTGAAAAGGGCGGCCGTAAAGCGGCGGTACATTTCCAAAACCGCAGTCAAATAGGCCACCAACAGTTGCAGACCGAATAATAAAAAGCCAAGCGAAATCAGCCCGCGTTCTGCGGTCAGTTGGGCTAGGTCAAAACGGGAAAGCAGTTTGCCAAGAGTCACCGGACAGCAAAAACCTGCCACCGTTAGTAAAACGGCCAGCAAAATATAGAAATATAAAAAGCCGTTTAAAAGGGCTCTCCCGCCATTGGGCGTTTGGGTATCTTGCGCCATTGCTTCCGGAATAACGACAGCGGCGTTCATCCGCTGTAAAAACGTAAGGCCGAAGCCCATTATCATAATGAGGTAAAAATAAACGTCTGTCGTTTTGCCCGCACCGAAGTAGAGCGCAATTAAAAGTGCGTTGGCAAACGATACCAGTTTCCACGCCAGCGTGGCCCCCACAGCCAGCGCGGCACCGAAAGAATAAGAAGTGGGCTTAAAAAGATGAACCATATTTGATATTATAATAATTTAGGAGAGATTATCGTGAATACTGAATTTGAACCTGTTATCGGGTTGGAAATACACGTCCAACTCGGAAGCAAAACCAAGTTGTTTTGTTCTTGCCCCAACGGTGTGGGAGATGATACGAAGCCTAACACCGCTATTTGTCCCGTTTGTGCCGGGCATCCGGGCGTGTTGCCTGTGTTAACGGAGGGTGCCTTGGAACTGGCGGTACGCGCCGGGCTGAGTATGAATTGCAAAACGAACGAGACTTCTTCGTTTTCGCGCAAACATTATTTTTACCCTGATTTGCCCAAAGGTTACCAGATTACCCAAAACGAAGAACCGATTAACGGCGCAGGCTATATTGAGATTACGTTCGGCCCCAAAGAAAATTTACAGAAAAAGCGCATCGGTATTCACCACGCACACTTGGAAGAGGATGCCGCCAAATCTTCCCACTTTGCAGACCACTCCTTAGTGGACTACAACCGTGCGGGCTGCCCGCTTTTGGAAATCGTGTCTATGCCCGATTTGCGCTCGCCGGACGAAGCATATGCTTATTTAACCGAAATCAAACGCTTGATGCGCTGGGTAGGTGCTTCTAACTGCGATATGGAAAAAGGCGAATTGCGTGTGGACGTAAATATTTCCTTGCGTCCCAAAGGGCAGGAAAAATTCGGCACGCGCGCGGAAATCAAAAATTTAAACTCGTTTAAAGCCGTTCGCGATGCGCTTAACTACGAAATTAACCGCCAGACGGAACTTTTGAACGCGGGCGGACAGGTAAAGCAGGAAACCCGTCTGTGGGATAAAGAAGAATTGGTTACCAAGCCGATGCGTTCCAAAGAGGACGCTCTTGATTACCGCTATTTTCCGGAGCCGGATTTGCCGCCGGTGGTGTTACAGCACGACTGGCTGGAAAACGTAAAGGCTAATATGCCCGAACTGCCGGCCGCCAAGGAAGCGCGCTTTATGAAGGCGGGTTTGTCCGCTTATGATGCGGGTGTGCTGACAAGTTCCCGCGAAATTGCCGCCTATTTTGAAGAAGTGGTAAAGGGCGGGAAAGTATCTTTAAAGACGGCTTCCAACTGGATTCAAACGGATTTATTAGGTGTATTAAATGCCGAAAAGAAGGAAATCCAAGATTCTCCTATTCCGGCAGCCCGATTGGCGGAACTGTTGGAACTGGTGGAAAGCGGAAAAATCAACCGTAAACAGGGCCGCGATGTGTTTGACGAAATTTGGAAAACAGGCGAAGCCCCGGCCGCTGTGGTGCAAAAACGCGGTATGGTGCAGGTGAGCGACGAAGGCCAATTAGAGGCTTGGGCCAAGGCCGCCATTGAGGCCAATCCCAAAGCCGTGGCGGACTATAAAAAAGGCAACAAGGCCGCTATCGGTGCATTGGTGGGCGGAGTGATGAAACTCAGCAAAGGCAAGGCCAATCCGCGCATTATCAGCCAGTTGTTAGGCAAATTGCTCGCGTAAGTATCCGCCTTAAAAAGTTTAAAAAGCCGGCCCCTTTCCCGGGCCGGCTTTTTCTGTGGTCTTATCCTTGAAAGTTGAAGCACAGGGGCTGTCGTTATTAAATGAGGAATAGATTCTGGACAGAAACCTTCCAGAATGACCTTTATTGTAGAATAGCCAAAGCCTCGGGGATGACGGATATTATTCCAAATAGCAAGTATTAGCCCCGCACAAGTTTTTGCAGAGTTTTTTGCCCCTTTCACTTACTCCCCAACAAGCCGTTTTGCCACGAAACTTCTCCACATATTGGTCGGTATATTTAAAATAGTGGTAATACAAAAAGTTGTTTCCGTCAGGATTAAAGGCGCCGTTTTCATCGGCTTTCCCTGAACGGGTTAAACTATCCCACCCGCTAAAAGAACCCGCATTTAGGTCCCAACGGCTTTTCTGACAAGTCATATCAAATTGCGGGTTTTTTGTTTCCGTACATCCCGGTATGGTAATGTCCAAATCGGCCCAGTAGTCGGGGTATTTTCCGGTGGAAAGGTAATAGAGTTCTATCATTTCGCTTAATTTTTTACCGATTATTTGCATTTCCGTAAAGCGGGCTTTATCCACCGCCAGTTGGTATTGTGGCACGGCCACCGCGGACAAAATACCAATAATCAGGACCACTACTAATAATTCAATTAAGGTAAAGCCTTGTTTCATTGTTTGCTCCCGTTTGGCAACAAAAAACGGCTGTTATAGATGAGCTACGCTAATAACCCAAGTAAAACAGCCGTGGCCTTCCGTTTAAATAAACGGAAAGCACTCGGCACAACCCGCGCGGGTAATTAGTCCGCCCGGATTGTGCCTATAACGTGCTGCTTTTGGATTAGCGTATGCCTTTGAATGTTCAAAAGCTTACCCCTTGCGGGGCGCCAAAAACAGATTCAAATTGTAACGGGGCTTGCAAGGCCCGTATAACAGCCCTTCTCCTTGCCGTAAAGTTATGTATTTATTATAACAAATTTATCCTGTTTTCTATCCACAACAACTAACCCAAAACAATCTATGCCAAAAGGCGCGTAAAACGCTACCATAAAAACAACCATAAATATAGCGCACAAGAGGGGGGATTTTGTTTGACCCGGAGGTTTAAAAGTTGCTATTATTTATGTGTAGAAGTAAATACCTATTAGGAGAAAGAAATGAAAAACTTACTCAGAGTTGTTTTGGTTCTGGCCTTGGCCGCCGGCTTGACTGCCTGCAAAAAGAACGTAAAAGATGACGCCAATGCCGACCTGACTGCCGGTGCCGGTACCGAAATGGTAATTGAAGAAACCGAAACGGTAACGGAAGTTCCCGCCCAGGAAGTTTCTTTGGGTGTGGTGCATTTCGCTTTGGACAAATACAATCTGTCCTCCGATGCCCGCAAAATTGTAGAAGCCAACGTGAAAGCCATTAAAGCCGCCGCGTCTGCCGCTTCCTACCAAGTAACCGTAGAAGGTAACTGCGACGACAGAGGCACTATCGCTTACAACATTGCCCTCGGCCAAAAACGCGCCGACGAAGTGAAAGCGTATTATGTGCGCCTCGGTATTCCCGCCGCTAACATTACCACCGTATCTTACGGTGAAGAAAAACCGGTCTGCTACGAAGCCACCCAGTCCTGCTGGGCGCAAAACCGCAGAGCCGATACGTTGCTGAAAGTCAACTAATCGCTTGTTTTGAATAAGGAGCCCGGACCCAAAATGAAAAATGTTACAAAACTACTTTTTATGGCAGGTTCGGGCTTTTTATTGTCCGGCTGCATCGCCAGCGAGCGGGATATGAGTACGCTCAAATTGCAGTTGCAGGAACTTAACGCTACGATTGTGCAAATGCAGTCTAACCAGGCCGAACTCGCCGGGAAAATGGACGAACTCAATAGCAATTTGTCCGCTTCCAACGAAAATTTGGCCCAGGTAGATGCACAAATTAACAAGTTGTCGGCAAAATTGGACGATTTATCCGTTTCTGTCCGCACGGCGCCTGCCGCCCAGGCGGAAAAAGCACAAGCCGCCCAGCCCGCAGCCTTGCTGCCTTCGGATTTATTTGCCGAAGCAAAGAGCCATTTGGATAAAGGCGCTTACGAACCTGCCGCTATGGGCTTTAAACTCTATACTTCCAAATATCCGGACAGCGAAAATGTTGAACAAGCCTATATGTATATGGGTGATGCGTATATTGCTGCCGGGCAGACAAAATCCGGTGCAGTAGCCTATGCTACTTTGTTGCAAAAATTTCCCAAAAGCAAGTTCATTCCGTCGGCGCGTTTGAAATATGCGCTGTCCATTGTGCCTCTTGGCAAAAAAGACGAAGCCAAACGCTATTTGTCCTCCGTTGTGCAAGATTTCCCGGCTTCTCCCGAGGCTAAAAAAGCCAAAGCCGAGTTGGCTAAAATCAAATAAAAGCGTGTAACACGCGGTGCCTTTTATTCCTATGATGAAAAAACTGTTTTCCCTTTTACTTATTGCAGGGGTTCTTATTTCTTTTGCCGGGCGCGTAATAGCGGCCCAGCACAAGACGGATGTGTATATCGGTATTACCTCGGTGGGGGATAAACGCTTGCCTGCTATCGGTATGCCGCCTTTCCGCTTTACAGATGAAAAAGCCCAGCCGGCCGCCGTGTTAGTGCACGACGTAATGCGCGCAGATTTGCTGTTTGCACGCTATTTTGATGTTACAGAGGACGGACCGGCCTTTAATTCCCAACATTTAAGCCAACAGTTAAACCAATGGGGCGCAGCCCACGCCAGTTATTTATTGGCGGGTGATATTACCTATGCGGCACCGTATTTTACGATTAAAATTTACGTTTACGATATTTCTACCCGCACCGCCGTATTTGCCAAGGCTTTTAAAGGCACTGAAAGCAGTCTGCGCAGATTGGCACATATCGCTTCGGACCAGATTGTTGCCGCTTTAATGGGAAAGCGCGGTATCGCAGATACCAAAATTGCTTTTGCCAATAATTCCACCCGTCATAAAGAAATTTATGTGGTAGATTATGACGGCGAAAATTTACAAAAATTGACAAACGATAAAAGTATTGCTATTTTGCCCCGTTGGTCTAAGGACGGCAAAATCTTCTACACCACTTATAAATATAAAAACCCGGATATTTTTGCGATTGACTTGCGCGCTGGGAAAATTGCCCCGGTGATTATCCGCGGCGGGTTGTCGCTTATCGGTGGTGTTTCCCCCGACGGAAAGGCTCTGGCCTTTACCAGTTCCGGCGGGACGAACCCAAGCATTTATATTTATAATTTGGAAACGCACTCCAAAACCCGCATTACCAACAAGGCATCGGTGGACGGTTCCCCGTCCTATTCACCTGACGGAAAGTATATTACTTTTGTATCTAACCGCGCAGGCAATCCGCAGATTTATGTAATGGAACTCGCCACCGGCGAAACCCGCCCCTTGACGAAAACCTTTAACTGGTCCGACAGCCCCCAATGGTCGCCTACCGGGGAGTGGATTGTTTTCACGGGCCGTGAATCGCCCTATCACCCGATGGATATCTTTTTGGTGGACTTAACCGGCACGCAAATCCGCCGCCTGACTACCGATGCCGGTTCCAACGAGGACCCGACGTGGTCTCCCGACGGACGCTTTATTGCTTTTACCACCACGCGCAACGGAAAACGCCAGTTGTATATGATGGATATGGACGGCAGCGCGCCGCACCTGCTTGCGGACTTAAAAGGCGACTCTTTTACACCCCATTGGAGTTTTTAATTTGGTTGGAAAATAATCCAAAGCCTCGGAGCCACGCCAGCCCGGGGTTTTTTATTGGTACAAAAAAACCGCCCCCAGCCAAAGAGCCGGGAGCGGTTATATCACAGCAAATATTTATTACTTACAGACGGAAAGCCCCGTTTCCTCGCAATCGGCGTTGGGGTATTCCTCACAGCAAACCTCTTTGGAGCCTTTGGGCAAAAAGAGGGTGTAAGAATCGTCACCGTTTTCAAAGGTGGCTCTAACGCCGTCTTTGTCTTGGGAGTACCAGATATCGTTGATTTCCATATCTTCCATTTCGGCATTTTCGTCAAAGGCCTGCATCATAATAACGGCTTGACCTGCTTTGGTGGCAGGATTTTCCTGCGCTAACAAACCGAGCAACATCAAGGAACCCATCCCCACAATCAGCAAAAGGCTGATAATAGCCAGCCACCACGGGTGGGACGGCGTATCGGGCAGTTCATCTCCGGGCTGAAAGTCCGCACGGACGACGTAAGTTTCCGCGATATAATCGTGCAGTGCGCGTTTGCGGTTGGTAAGCCCGGCCATAATATAGCCGATATAAAGGGTAATATAAGACAAGATTTTGGCAAAAGTGCGGCCCGTCGCACGTCCAAAACCGATGCGCCCGCCGTCTTTGCCGATTACCTTAATGCCCATAATGCGTTTGCCGAAAGTAGCCTGTTTGGCACCGCTTTCCAACAAAGCAAAATACAGCCAATAGCAGACCATAGCCAACACTTGGTACAAAAAATAAGTGGCAAGCAACATAAAAACCGGCCCGCTGAGAGCATCAGCGCCGGTTTGGCCGATTTTTACACCTTGCCAAACCATCAACGGAATACAAATGACGGCTGGCGGAATACTAACTAAAATAGCGTCAATCACAAAAGCGACGGCGCGTTTCCAGAACCCAATATATGGTGCGTTCATAGTTTTCTCCTTTTTATGTAAGCCGCCTGCATTTAAAATGCGTTTAACGGCCCCAAATCAGTTATTTGCGCGGTTTTTTGTAGCAGCGGCGGCAACGGGCTTGGTAAGCATCCGTAGTGCCTACTACAATGCGCTTTTTATCCTTGCTGATACGTTGCGTAAAACTGGCCGGGTTGCCGCATTTGGTGCAGACGGCCAGGTTTTTAGTAACGTATTCGGCCTGTGCTAAAAGTGCGGCCGTTACTTCAAACGGTTCGGCGCGGTAGTCGGTATCCAGCCCGGCTACAATTACACGCTTGCCCGCATTAGCCAGTTTGTTACATACTTCTACAATACCAAAATCAAAGAAATTAATCTCATCTATTGCAACAACCTGCGTGTCTTTTTCTACGAGCGGCAAAATTTCGGACGAAGATTTTACACACGTTGCCGCTACTTTGTTTTGGTTATGACTGGTGATACTGTCAATGCCGTAGCGTGTGTCAATCTTGGAGTTAAACAATTGTACCTTTTGCCGGGCGATTAGCGCAATGCGCACGCGGCGGATGAGTTCCTCCGTCTTGCCGGAGAACATACACCCGCAGATTACTTCTATCCAACCTTGTTTGTGATATATTAACGGATTAGCCATTTTTTAATCTCTTAAATCTCTCTGCCCGCGCCACGGATACCAATAGGTGTCTTCCGGCAGTTGGGCTTGGGCGCGTTTGTCGCCCCCGCACAAAATATTAATGCGGAACGCAAACGATAAGTTTTTGTTTCGGTCGCGCACGGTAAATTCTACACGCGCATCGTGAAAATCACGCGAGACGCGGACGAGTTTGTTGAAGCCGACTAAACTCCCCCGGAACAATACGGCATCAATCCCCAAATCCGCCAACCATTTCCCGCTGGCAGGGCGGATGCCCCAGGTAGTAGTAACGGTGTAGCGGTCGGAATTGGTTTCATATTTGGAGCCGGGGTCAACATAGTCAGCGAAATTGTTAAGGCCAAGCCCGATTAATTGGTTTTTATAGATAAAGTTAGACTGGGCGATAAAACTGACGTTTTTTTCCTCCAAATCGTATTGGTCCTGCACAAAGAAATTTACTGTGCCGTCCGGCGAGTTGTAGCCCCACTCCAACAAGAACGGTTCCACGCGGGATTTTAAGTGGTTCCAATTCTGTTCATAACCAAATCCGTCTTTTAAACTGTATGTGTAATCGGAGAGGTCAAACCCGGTTTTAAAGCGGACATAGGTATTGAAAGTCGGGCGGTAATAGTTGGTTAAATACAGGCGGTTCTTTTCAATACCTTTATCGGGCGATATCTGGTCAGAGGATATAGTGCCCGTGGAAAGGCGTTTGGTAAATTGATAACCAAAATCTGTGGTGCCCAAAAAGGTATGGGTCTGCATATTGAGTTCCGTGCCGATTCGGCCCACCCAGGCGTCTTTGCCGTTCTTATACTGGTTATTAGAAAAGGTTACGGTCTGGTCGTAAAATACCTGCGGTGTAAACGTCAGCGCGCGGGAAAGCCGCAGGGACTTTTCGGTTGTCCACTTGGCGTGGGCTTGGCGCTGGTAAGGGCCTTCTTCATTAGGGATACCGTTTTTGTATTGCAAGGTAGAGGTGTTGTTAAAATCCATTTCTAAACGGTGCGCGGCCTTTAACAACGGGTCATTAAACGGCAGCAAGGTATATTTGATTTCCGGCAGCACGCGTTTTTCCGCCATAAATTCTTTTTTATTCCAATCAAAAATATCCTTTTGTTGGTAACTCACGCGCAGGGTAGAACGGCGGGTTTGGCGCGCCAAGGAGAAGTTTGTTTCCTGGTCCGGCATAAAGATATATGGGTTGCCGCGGAAGAAAGTGTCATAAAAATACGGGTCGGACACCGTGCGGAACTGCGTCTGGAACTGGTACAACGCGCCGGTGGGGTTGTTGAAATGGTCGGAGGAATCGTACATCTCCCACCAGTAACCGCCCTGCACCCCCCAGCGCTTTGTGCTGGCAAGGTCCAAATCGGCATTATCGGCTTTGTCGTTAATATAATACGCTTCGGCACTCCCGCGCAAGGTGTCAGACTGTACAGCCGTCAGTTCACCGCCAAAGCCAAACGAGGATTTGGTATAGTAGTCCAAATTCAGTTTTGGGCGCAGTTGCAAAAAAGGTTGGAAAACGGTGGACGTCATAATACCAAAGCCTGTTTTGTTGCTTTGGGTAAACTCTACATAAGTGGTCCAGGGTTTTTGGGAGTCCAGCGAGCGCCAAAATACAGGCAGATAAAATACGGGAAATCCGTCCAAACGCAGTACGGCATTAGTGCCAAACACGCGCTTTTGCGGCGAAACCGTTAATTTTCCAACGGAAAGTGTATAGTGGGGGTCGGCCTTATCACAGCAAGTTACGGTAGCCCCGCGTAAGGTTTGTTTGCCTTTTTGCGAGGAAATTTCCTTGGCGGACAGAATACGCAAGGGGGGGTATTCCGTAGAAATATTTTCAGCGGTAAAATCCTTGGTTGTATAATTGACGGAAATGTTATTTCCTTCCAATACTCCGCCCAATCCGTCCTCTACCTTCATCGGGCCGACAGATGTAATTTGTGTATGGGCTTGGTCCAGTGAAATGTTTTCACCCGTTACGGTACGTTTTTTACCGTCTTGTGTTTTTTGAATAACGGTTACATTGCCAGAGAGATTTACCTTTTTGCTATCAGGTTCCACGGTGGCTTTATCTGCCGTAAAATAGACAAAGGCCTTGTCGTCCGGCGCGGGCAAAACATTGTCTAAGCCCCACGCGGGAACGGCATAATGCAAGCAAATGAGCAGAAAGAAAAGAGAAAAGCGTTTCATTGTAAATTTTCTTTTTGGGCGTGGTAAATGGCATACATGGCCGCTCCCACTCCGCCTATATTGGGGTTTTGCGATACGAGCAGTTTTAAACGTTTAAATGGCGTTTTGAACGGCTGGGCATCCAATACGCGTTTGACTGCGGGCATAAAATATTTGGCCGCACCGGAAACACCGCCCGTCAGGACAATAGTATCTACGTCTAATACCAGCATAAAGTTGGAAAGGCCGACACCCAAGTAATACCCGGTGTCCTCCCACACTTTTAAAGCGGCCTTACAGCCCTTTTCGGCGGCGCGTGAAACGATTTCTATTTTAAAATCACTTTCTTCTTTTACCATTTTTGCCAATATGGAATCGGGGTAATCCACAATTGCTTCATAGACTCGGCGTTTAATGCCAATCGTGCCGACAAACGCTTCCAAACAGCCGCGCGCCCCGCACCCGCATAAGGGGCCGGTGGTTAAATCGGCAATTTTCGTGTGCCCGATTTCGCCCGCCGTACCATTGGAACCTTGATAGAGTTCTTTGTTGATAATCATCCCGCCGCCTACGCCTGTTCCCAGCGTAACAACTAAAACATTTGTTCCTTGGCGTTTTAAATCGGCTTCGTACACACCCCAAGCGGCTAATGTGGCGTCATTAGCAATAACGGGGCGGATACCTGTGTGTTTAAACAGTTGTTCCGCCATCGGCCAGTCGGCAACGTCTTTAAATTTTAAGTTAGGGTTGTAGCGCAGCACACCGTTTTGGTTATCCACGTCTCCCGGCGCGCCCACGGCTACGGCTACTCGCTGGTCGGCAAATTCCTTTTGGATACCGTTAATAAAATCGCCGATTTGGGCAATAAAGCCTTTGGAACCCTTGGAATAATCTGTTTCAACTTTTTCTTTACGGAAGATTTCCCCGTGTTCGTTCATTACGAATAATTTAACAAATGTTCCGCCGATATCTACGCCTACGCCAATCATAAATTCTCCTTGCTTTCCGGGTGCGCGTGGTTATACACGCTCTTTAATTTTTCAAGCGATACGTGGGTATAAACCTGCGTAGCCGCTAAACTTTTATGTCCTAACATTTCTTGTAAACTTCTTAAATCACAGCCATTATTGAGCAAATGGGTGGCAAACGAGTGCCTTAAACTGTGCGGAGTAACTTTACGCGCCAAGTGCGACCGGATAGCCGTATTTTTAAAAATATACGCAAGTCCGTCGCCCGTGAGCGGTTTACCGTTTTTGTTTAAAAAGAGCGCATCATCCGGCTGCGGATTTTTGCGCTGGGCCAAATAAATTTTTAACGCATTTAACGCTTCGTCCGTTACCGGCACTAACCGTTCCTTGGCCCCCTTACCGAACACTTTAACAAGCCCGTTAAAATAGTCCACGTCTTTTATGCGCAGGCCCGTTACTTCGCTACGGCGTAAACCGCTGGAATACATTAGTTCAAAAAGTGCCTTATCCCGCGCGGCAAAATGTTTGCTGTGGGCGGCGGTGTCTAACAAGCGGTCCGTTTCCGTTAAGGATAAAAATTTGGGCAACAGTTTTTGCCGTTTGGGTGCGGGCAGCAGTTTGAACGGATTGCGCTCCAATTTGTCCTGCGCCAATAAAAAGGCCGCAAAACTGCGCAGGGATGCAATCTTGCGCAAAACAGTATTGCGGGCCGGGTCCGCATGTGTTTGTAATGCGGCTAAAAAAGAACGGATATTTGCGGAAGTAAAATATTTTAAGTCATTTTGCTTCCGCGCTTTAAAAAAGGCCAAAAACTCTTGCAAGTCCGCCTGGTACGCACGGATAGTGTGGAGCGAAAAATTTTTGTTTTCCAAGCGTTTTAAAAACGCATTAATCCACTCTTCCATAATATTGCTTACCTCATTACTTTGCTTGGGCCATTTTGGCCGCGTGAGCCTCTTTAATCTGTGCGATTTCCTCGGGTGTTACCGTTACAATGGTTTTGCATTTTGGGTAACCGGAGCAACCTAAAAATTCCCCGCGTTTGGAAGTGCGTAAAACCATCGGCTTGCCGCATTTTTCGCACAATCGGTCCGTAACAATCGGGCCTGTGGAAGCCACCTTGTGGCCCTCGGCATCCAAGGAATATGTATTTTTGCACTTGGGGTAAGCCGAACAGGCCAAAAATTTGCCTCTTCTGCCCGTGCGGATAACCATTGGCGCACCGCATTTGTCGCAGACTTCGTCTGTCTTTTCGGGTTGGACCTTTTCGCCGGAACTTGTCAAATTGATTTTACCCTTGCACTCCGGGTCGCTGCAAACCAGATATTCGCCGAAGCGGCTTCTCTTTTTAAGCATCATTTTTCCGCAAATCGGGCATTTTTCATCCGTTTCTTTGGCGGCGGGGCGTTGCATCCCTTTGTCTGCCTCGGTCAGTTCCTGTTTAAAATTGCCGTAAAAATCAGACAGTAAATTTACCCATTTTTGGCTGCCTTCCGCTACTTTATCTAATTGTTCTTCTACTCCCGCAGTATAGGAAAGGTCCATAATTTCTTTAAAGAAATCTTTTAAACTGTCCGTAACCGTAATACCCAAGTCCGTGGCTACCAATTTACTGGTTTTGGGTTGACGCGCAATATATTTGCGGTCCAAAATCGTTTTAATAGTTGGTGCGTAGGTAGACGGACGGCCGATACCATGCTTTTCAAGCGTTTTAATTAAACTGGCTTCGTTATAGCACGGCGGCGGGGTGGTTTTATGGTCTTTGGTTTTAAGGTCCAGCAGGTTGAGTTCGTCGCCCTCAGCAAGCACCGGCAGTAACGCGCTGGTGCCGGTGTCGTCGCCGGAGGATTCATCATCCTGGTCTTTATAAATGGATAAGTAACCCGGAAATTTGACCGTGCGGCCATTGGCACGGAGCGTGCATTGTTTTTCTTCGCCGGAGGCGATATCAATGGAAACCGTATTAAAAACAGCATCAGCCATTTGGCTTGCCACAAAGCGCAGCCAAATCAGTTCGTACAGTTTGTACTGGTCTGCGGTTAAATAGGGCTTCATGGCCTGCGGTGTGCGGCGAACATCGGTAGGGTGGATAGCCTCGTGGGCTTCCTGTGCGCCCATTACTTTGCTTTTGTAAACAGGTTGTTTGGCGGGCACAAAAGCCGGACCGTATTTTTCGCCGATAAACTTTTTGGTTTGCTCCTGCAACAGTTTTGAGACGTTGAAGGAGTCCGTTCTCATATAGGTAATAAGACCGATAGTCTGGCCGGAAATTTCAATACCTTCGTAGAGATGTTGTGCCGTCATCATCGTTTTTTGGGAAGGGAATCCCAATTTGTTGTAGGCATCCTGCTGCATAGAACTGGTGATAAAGGGCGGTTTCGGCTTTTGCTTAACCTCCTTCTTTTCCACTTTGGCAACCACATTGGGGCCTTTTCTTAACAGGTCCGAAAGCGGGGCCAGTTTTTCCGGCTTATCAAAAACGGTAGTTTTAACTTTATAATCTTCGGCGAAAAGTTTATAAGTGGTGGTTTGTTCCACATTTTTGCCCTGCCATTTGGTTACGCGCGCCCAAAAAGACGGAGCGGTGTTGGGCTTTTCAAACTGGGCGCCGATAGTCCAGTATTCCTGTTCTTTAAATTCGGCTATTTCTTTGGCGCGTTCCGCCAGCAAACGCACCGCCACAGACTGCACGCGTCCGGCGGATAAGCCGGAGGTAATCTTCTTCCACAAGAGGGGGGACAATTTGTAGCCCACAATGCGGTCCAAAATGCGGCGCGCCTGTTGGGCATTGACTAGATTGTCGTCAATTTTGCGGGCGTGCGCAAAAGATTCTTTAATGGCCGACGGCGTAATTTCGTGAAAGAAAATACGTTGGTAACGGTCTTTGGGGAGTTTTAACAGTTCTACTAAGTGCCACGCGATGGCTTCGCCCTCGCGGTCAGGGTCAGTAGCGAGATAAATTTCGCTTGCATTTTTGGCGGCGGCGGTCAGTTCCGCAATCAGCCGTTTGGCGCGTTCCACCGGTACATAAGTGGGATTAAAGCCGTGTTCAATATCTACACCGATATCTTTGGAGGGCAAATCGCGCACGTGCCCAAAGGAACTGCGCACAATAAAATCGTTTCCTAGAATTTTGCTGATGGTTTTCTGTTTTGTGGGAGACTCCACAATAACCAACTTTTTACCTTTTACATTGGTGCTTGCCATAATTCACTTCCTTATAAAGTGTTAAAATTTGCTTTTGCTGTACAGGCCGTTTTCGCAGGCCAAGAATCCTTTTACTTCCAACTCAAATAATAATGAGGCCGCTTCCGGCACGTCGGCATTTATTGCTTCGGCGATTTGGTCCAAACTGGCCTGTCCGCCGCCTACGGCGGTCATTACCGCGCGCTGCCGGGGTGTTAAATCTTCTTCCGGCTTTTGGGGGGAGTCGTCTTTCTTTTCAAAGAAGCGGCTGTCTAGCCCGAAGCGCAGTTGCTGTGGTATATAGTCTAGTATATCTACAACAGAGGTTACAACCCCTGCCCCGTCTTTTATTAGGTTATTTGGTCCGCCGGACTGGGGGCTGTCTAGGGGGCCGGGTACGGCTAAAACGTCCTTGCCCATTTCCAGGGCGAGTTTGGCGGTAATCAGCGCGCCGGACTTAATTTCACCTTCCACCACTACAACCGGTTGCGACAGCGCGGCAATAATGCGGTTTCTGCGCGGAAAATGAAAGGCATTGGGCGGACGGTTAAACGGCAGTTCGCTGATGACGGCCCCGCCGTGTTCCAAAATGGCTTTTTCCAAAGCGCGGTTTTCGGGCGGATAACAACGCCCCACCCCGGTACCGATAACGGCCACGGTCGGCTTTTTAAGGCGTACGGCAGCGGCGTGGCACTCGCTGTCCACTCCCCGCGCCAGTCCGCTGATAACCGTTACCCCGCAAGCGGTCAAATCTCCCGCCAGTTTGGCTGCCACGCGGCGGCCATAAGGGGTAATTTTGCGCGTACCCACCATCCCCACGCAGGCTTGTTCCGGCGGGGGAAGTTTGCCCAGTACATAGATAACGAGTGGGGCTTCTTTGATATTTTTTAAAGATTGCGGGTATTCTTCATCTTCCGGTACGAAAATATGTCCGCCCAAAGCGGCTGTTTTGTCCCACTCTTCTTGCGGGTCCAAGGCAAAGGCGGCCTGTAACAGATGGTTTGCGGTAGAAAGGTTTAAATTGGCTTCTTGGGATAAGGTTTGCGCATCTTGGCGCAAAATTTCCTCGGCTGAGCCGAAAATTTCAATCAGCCGTTCCAGCCAATCGGCACGGAAGAATAAAAAAGCATTTAGGCGGATTCTTGCCAACCGTTCGGCGGCGGAAACGGACGGATTCATATTAAATATCGGCCACTCCTTTGCGGTCCAACGGGCGGTATTGCATTACTTCTACCAAATGGTTGACTTCAATATTTTCTTTGCCGTCTAAGTCGGCAATCGTGCGCGCGGTTTTTAAAATTTTATCCAAACTGCGTGCGCTTAGCCCAAACTTACGCATAGCGGTTTCCAAGATGGCATCCGCACCGGCAGGAAGCAAACAAAACTCCTTAATTTCTTTGGGCGTCATAAAGGCATTAGCCGTTGTGGCGGATTTTTTAAAGCGGTTTCGCTGGATTTCGCGCGCCTTTAATACGCGCTCGCGGATTTGGGCGGAGTTTTCTCCCTCACTTTTTTTGTTCCAGTCGGAATATTTGACGGGATTTAAATTGACAGTTAAATCAATACGGTCTAACAGCGGCCCTGAAATACGTGATTTATAACGGTTGACCTGCATCGGCGAACAGGTGCAAGGCTTTATCGGGTCGCCCAAGTGTCCGCAGGGACAGGGATTCATCGCCGCAATTAGCGTAAAGCGGGCCGGATAAGAAACGGTTTCCTTGGCGCGGGAAATGGTTACGCGGCCGTTTTCCAAAGGCTCGCGCAAGACTTCCAAGGACGAACGGGAAAATTCCGCAAATTCGTCCAAAAACAAAACGCCATTGTGCGCTAACGAAACTTCACCCGGGCGCGGAGTGGAGCCTCCGCCGATAAGAGCCACGTCCGAAATGGTGTGGTGCGGGTCCCGGAACGGGCGGCGGGTTAAAAGGCGGCTCTTGCCCATTAAGTTGCAAATGGAGTAAATTTTGGTAATTTCTAAGGATTCTTCTTGCGTTAGCGGCGGTAAAATACCCGGGAAGCGTTTGGCGAGCATACTTTTACCTGTGCCCGGCAGGCCAATCATCAGCACATTATGACCGCCAGCGGCGGCGATTTCCAAGGCGCGTTTGGCAAGTGCCTGCCCCTTTACTTCGCTAAAATCTAATTCCGCTACGGGGCTTTCTTCCTCTTGGGGAACATAGGACAATTTTACATCCTGTAAGGTCAGTTTCCCTTCCAAATATCCGGCTAATTCTTTTAGTGTGTGCGGTGTGATAAACGGCGCGCCGGATACTTGCCCTTCCAATACGTTTTGCGGGGGAATAACAGCGGTTTTACCCAGTTCCTTGCAAGAAATGAGCATTGGGAGCACACCCGCGCACGGCCGGAGGGAGCCGTCCAAGGCCAGTTCGCCCAATACAAGTAAGTCTTTTATTTTGGCGGCGGCATCGGGCGAAAGTTGTTCGCTGGCCGCCAGGATGCCCAAGGCAATAGGTAAATCAAATTGTGTGCCGCTTTTGCGCAATTCTGCGGGGCTTAAATTAACGGTAATGCGTTTGGTGGGGAAATCAAACCCGCTGTTGCGCACGGCGGCTACCACGCGCTCCTTGCTTTCGCGCACTTCGACATCAGGCAGACCGACCACGGCCAAGGTAGGCAAACCGGGGGCGATATCCACTTCTACGGATACCGCAAAGCCTTCTATCCCCTTAATGGCTCCGGTGCATACATTGGCCAGCATAATCAGTTAAAACTCAGCACGATGGCATTGGGTGTAATGGTAACCACCGTAAAATTAATATTGTATTTGCGAATAATTTTGGCGGTTAATTCTTCCGGTGTGCCAATATTAGCCGATACTTCAAATTGCGCCGCCGAGTTGGCATAGCGTATCAAATTGTAATCCTCAATTTCGCGCAGGTCTTTTAAAATATCCTGTACCTGTTTTAAGCGTTCAATATTTCCCACATCTTTGACGGTTAAATTAAATACTTTGGCGGAATTGATAGCCGCATTAATAGGTTCAACCAGGCGTTTGGCGGCGGCTTCGCACGCGGCGGAAATGGACTTTTGCGCCGCAATATCGTCCAGGGGGTCCAAACCGCTTAGTTGATCGGCCCCTTCTGCCACTACGGCATAGTTATTGGTGGCAAAGGTTTTAATAGCCGCACGCGCGCGGTACGATTTAAAAGGCGAAGCGGCGCCGGGCAAGGCGGAGATAGGATTGGTTTCTACGTCTGCCACAATCACAAAGCGTGCGCCTTCGGTACGGGCTTTATCTATAACCGAGTTGGGGTTTTCAATATTGTTTTGGCTTAAATTGTCGCCGTTGATTAAGGCAAAGGGTTGATTCTTTAAGGCGCGGTAAACAGCCTGTTTGCAATCTTGTTTAAGGGAGATATCGTCGCCCACCATTTCGCGGGACGTAACCAAAATATTGGTTTTTTTGGCAAACGCATCGGCTTCGGATTGTTTTATAATATCGCCAATGTCTTTCACCAGCACCATGGCTTTAATTTTGGTGTAGTATTCATCGCCTTTGCGGTACGATTTGGTAACGTGGCTACGGCGGATGAAACCGGCGGTTTTGGATACAATTTTATCCTCCACTAATTGCGCCTGGTCCACGGTAGTAGCCGACGAAATAAATACACCCGCCACCTTTTCCACGGCAGACTTTTGGGCGGCTAAAATACCGTCTTTTTTCATTTGTCTTAAATTGTTTTCATTATAAGGAACCAACGATTCGGCTTCCACATATTCCCCTTCTCCTTTGGGGCCGATACGAAGCGAGCCGCACGCCGATACAAAAAAAGTGCAGGCTAACAGCAGAAATAAAAGTTTCTTCATTATTTTTTGCCCTCCGGGTCCAACCCTGATGCTTTCAGGTGTGCTCTGTCCAAGCGCATAATGACGGCGCAGCCGCCGTCTTCCATATATTCGGTGGAAATAAGTTCCATTTGGCGGATAACGCCCTCGGCGGACGAGTCAATCGTGCTGCCTACGGACACGGCATCCACCACTTGTATATTGGATTCCAAATTGGCTCCGTACAATACTTCCGTAGCCCGCTGGTAGGCGTGGGCGATGGCGGCCTCGCGGCTCATAATGCGCCGTTGGGAGTCGCTTGTGTGATTGGGATTGGCAGCCCCAAATCCGCGCACCCACAGATAATTATTATCTAAAAGGGTATCGTTAAAGGCAGGGGCAATCGCACCGTTTTTGACGGCGGATTTCATTGTGCCTGCACAAGCGCACGCCAAAAGCGCGGCGGTGCAAAGCGTTAAAAGTTTCTTCATAAATTACCTCAACAATTCGGAAATTACCTTTACATAAGTGCTGGGGGCTTTGGTATCTTCGTAATTGATAATCCCACAGCGGATGAGCATAATTTCCAACATATGCGTAAGAATATCGTAGAAATTCTCGCGCACGGACGGGTCGCACACTTGGAGCGAGGGCCCTAAAATGACCGCCCCTTTTAATTTTTTGTTATCGCATAAGTTGGCGATTTTAAAGGCGGAGGAAATAATGTTTTCCGTAGCATAAGAGGAGCGCACGGCAATATCAAATCCGCCGGAAATACCCAACTCTTTGGCGCGCTGTTCCAGGCAGAACACCATCCAATTCATCAAATGGGAACTGTTTTGCGGGTAGAAGAAGCCAATGCGGCCCCACTCGCCGTTGCCCACGGTGGATAAAGTGGTAATGCTTTCTATGTCGCGGGTTAAAATTTCGCTTGTGGCATCTTCGCCGTTGGTAGCCAGCAGTTTTTCAAAAATGGCGGCTTGGGACCGTTCCGATTCCGGCAGATTAGGAAAAATTAAGTTTTCCAATACTTTTAAGCGGCGGATGCTGCGCGTAACGGTGCCTAATGTCATATGGGCCCCGCCAAAGAAATCGGTTACTTGGGCGTCGTTTAAATCTACTCCGTTTTCCAAGAGCATTTTTTTAACGATTTTTAAATGCGCGGAACCGCCCGCCGGCTTTAACTCCGAAATCCAACCGGAATCCAAGCGGAAGCGGATTAATTCTTCTAATTTTTCCAAACTTTCCGGCGGGTATTTAGAAGTAATTACAATTTGCTTTTGCTCGCGCAGAAACTTGTTAAGTAAGTTGGAAATATGCACGCGGTTTTGCTCGTTAATGGCTAATAGATGGATATCGTCAATGAGGAGCACCTTTACGCTGCCCATAAACTTGTCAAATTTTTCAATGTTTCCTTCCATTACATAGCGTTGAATCCCGCGCGAAAGCCGCACACCGTTAGTCAAAAAGATGTTCTCCTGTCCGAATTTTTTAGAGAACGCATATGCCATAGCGTTTAAAAAGTGCGTTTTGCCCGTACCCGTTGCACCGTGCAACACCAAGGGGTTGTAGAGTTTACCCGGGTTTTCAATGACGGAAATGGCTGTCGCGTGCGCAAAGCGGTTGACGGACATTACCATATTTTCAAGCGTGTAAGTGGGCACCAACGGTACTTCCAAGGGCCAATTATGCTTTTTGATTTCCGAGAGCGGAATTTCAATAGAGTGGTCAATGGTTTTGGTCTTTTCCAAAATAGTTTTGCCTGCTGCCGGTGCGGGCATAGCGGGTTTAGGCTGATGAACAGGCTGCTGTACCTGAGGCTGTTGCGGGCGCGGCTGCGGCATAGCCGGGGCCGGATGCACCGGGGCAACAGGCGCGTGCGGCACAGGCGTATGGGCCGGTGCGGGAGTTGCCGGTTCGGTATTTAATTTGCGTCTAATGCGAAAAGTGGTTTTTTCTGCGTTATGTTCTTCCATAATAGATTCCCCCGGTTTTACCGGAACAAAAGGTGTTTGAGCGGCCGGCGCGACGGTCTGTTGCGGGCGCGGAGCCTGCGGTTGGACGGGAGCCTCGGGGCGCGGTTTGGGCGCGGCGGGCGGAACGGTTTGGTGGAACGACTTTTCATACTGGTTTTGCATTAGTTCGGTGTTAATGGTCGTTTCCAAATGGAACGTTTTGTCCAACGAGTCTATTTTTTGTCCACGGATAGTAATTTCTGGCAAATCCTCGCCGTCCTCTTGCGGAGTTGCCTGTTCAATCACAGGCGCGTGCGGCACGGTGTTAAGCAAATGTTCTTCTTCCGGAATTTGCCCGTGTATTGGTTCTGCCAGTTCCACCGAGGCCTCCTCCGGCGCAGGTCCTAAATTAAGGGGCTCGTCATCATCAGGGCGAACGGTGGATTTTTCTATATTTTCAAAGGGGTCTGCCACAGACGGATGGTCTGCGGGTTTGTTTAATAAATCAACTGGGTCCGGTGCTGTTTCTTCCTTAGCGGGAGAAACCTCGGCCGCAACAGGTTCTGTCGATGCCGGCTCTTCTGGACTTTCCGGGACAGATTTAGCAACTATTTCCGGCAAGGGTTGCTCTTCGGCGGAGTTTTCCGTCTGAACATTTTGTGGTTCCTCCGGGCGCACGGCGGCGTGGAGCGGAATATCTATATCCGCATTTACCTCCGGCGCGGCAACCGTTTTGGCTTCTATACCCGGGGTAGGCGGCACGGTGTTAGCGTGCTTTACAAATCCTGTATCCTTTTGGGAAATTTGCCCGGTAACTTTGTTTAAATCGTCTAAATCAATAATGCAGGTTTGGTCCTTTATTTTCTGTTCAAAAACATTAAAAGATTCTTCCAAACTGTCTTTTCCGTCGGCCAGGATATTTATTTTTTGCTCGCGTTGCTGTTGGTTGTTTTTGACTAATTTTTGGTTTTCCAAGTCCAAAAACATATCATACTTGGTTTCCGCCGAAAAGATATCCTCCAAGGGCATATTGTCCAGCATAGTGCCCTCCATATCTTTAATGAGCATATCTTTGTCGTTAATTGTCAGCGGTTCTTGCTCCGCGGCAGGTTTTTCGTCTTTGGGCATAGCAACGGCGTGCTGTTCCAAATTATCCGGCACAGGTGCGGCGGGCGGATTGGGTTTAAAGAAACTGTCCTCCGAAGCCACCTGGCTGACGGACCCGGATAAGTCCGTTTTCCCGTTAAACAGAGGGTCGCCCAACGCACCGTCCGGTGCAAATTGGTTTACTTTGTTTATTTGAGCCACCCCTTCTTCGGTTGCCGTACGGATTTTGGACAAGGTATCCTCGTTTAAATCCATAGGCAACTCAAAGGAAAAATTAAATGGCGGCAGAGCCGTGGCGGACGCAGAAACATAACCCGCCAATTTTTTGGCGAGCAACTGCGCATCACGCTCCGTACCGTCCGTTACCAAAGTGTAACGGATGTTTTGCGTGGCTGGGTCTATACGGGAAAGGATATCCCAGTTGGTAATCATTTGTCCTCTACAATTTTTACACCGCAACTGGCACCGATACGGGTAGCCCCTGCGGCGACCATAGCATCAAAATCTTCGCGCGTGCGTACCCCGCCGGAAGCCTTTACCTGCATATGGGCGGGAATAGATTTCTTCATCAAAGCCACATCCGCCGCCGTAGCGCCGCCCCCTGTAAAACCCGTAGAGGTTTTGACAAAGTCGGCCCCGGCTTGGGCGGAAATTTCGCACGCTTTTACTTTTTCGGCATCCGTCAGTTGGGAGGTTTCAATAATTACCTTTAAAATGTGCCCTTTGCAGGCCCCGCGGACGGACTGGATATCTTGCAAAACGGTGTCGTAATCTTTATCTTTGAGCGCGCCGATATTGATAACCATATCAATTTCGTCGGCTCCGTTTTTGATAGCGTCTTGGGTTTCGTATGTCTTGACTGCGGTGGTATTCGCACCCAACGGGAAACCGATGACCGTGCATACTTTTACGTCCGATCCGGCCAAGAGTTCTTTGGCGTAAGGCACCCAAAACGGGTTGATGCAAACGCTGCAAAAGCCGTGCTTGCGTGCTTCGTCGCAAACGCGGAGAATATCCTCTTTCCCGGCAATCGGTTTTAAAATAGTGTGGTCAATCAGTTTAGCCAAGTTCATACGAAACCCCTTTTAAATATTATTTATTGTAGTTGATAATGCGGGCGAATTTTTCCGCGACCAAAGACTGACCGCCCACCAAGGCGCCGTCCACATCTTGTTTGGCCATAATTTCGTCCACGTTGGAATCTTTTACGCTGCCGCCGTACAAAATGCGGGTGGAACCGGCAAACGCGGCAGAGTAGGCTTTGCCCAAATATTCGCGGATGGCGGCGTGTACTTCTTGCGCTTGGTCCGGCGTGGCGGTTTTGCCCGTGCCGATAGCCCAAACGGGTTCATAGGCGATAATAAGACCTTTTAATTGTTCTTCGGTAAAGCCGTTTAAGCCGTTTTTGAGTTGTTCTTCAATGACGGAAAGAGTTTTGCCGGCTTCGCGTTGTTCTAATGTTTCGCCTACGCAGAAGATAACGGTCAGGCCGTGGCGCAAGGCAGCGGCTACTTTTTTGTTCAAAATTTCGTCAGTATCGCCGAAAACGCTTCTGCGTTCGCTGTGGCCGATTAAGGTATGGGTAGCACCGGCATCTTTGGCTTGTACAGGGGAAACGGCACTCGTAAAGGCGCCTTTATCTTCCCAATGTACATCTTGTGCGGCTACTTTAATTTCGGACCCGTTGGCGAGTTCCGCCACTTTGGCGAGCGACGTATAAGACGGCGCAACGATAATTTCAACGTGGTTTTTATTCCCGGCTTTGGTAAGAGCAGTAATAAGGGCGGCAGATTCCGCGAGCGTATTGTGCATCTTCCAGTTTCCGGCAATGATAGGTGTTCTTTCGGTCATTTTAATTCCTCTTTAAATACAAAATAGAACGCTCTCCCGCGTTGGGAGAGAAACTTCCTATTAAATACTATCATAAAGAAAGCGAAATGAAAAGGGGCGGCTAAATTAATGGCCCGCCTGAATTTCCGTCCATACCGCTAGGCGGTACCCCGTAGAGTTTCTGTGAGGGAACTATTAATAGGTTTCAGGATCTACCGATTGTGTTGGGCTTTTGCTATTTGTCGTTTCGTTGGTTGCAACATTACAGAAAGCGTGTGGCTCCATTAATCAAAAGAGGGGAAAAAGGTAAGCCGCCCGTAGAGCGAGCCTTATACCGCCATTAAGCAGATTTTATATTTGTCGGCCAGCGAAATAACGTCCTCTAAATCTAAAACAAGGGTTTTTTCGGCTTCAAAGGCCAATACGGAAATCCCCGCCTTGTGCAGGCTTTCCAGCGTTCCTTTGCCGATAACGGGCAGGTCAAAGCGGTTGTCTTGGTTGGGGCGGGCCACTTTCACCACCGCTACGGACGATTTTTTCTCGGCAGACTCGCGGTACAGTTCGCCCGCGCGCAAAATACAGCGGTCCGTACCTTCCATCCCTTCCACGGCGATTACGGCATTTTGGCTGACCACGCAGGTAAGCCCAATATCCAGCGCCGCAATGGCTTTGGCGGTTTTATAGCCAAATTCCGCCGCCTGTTGTTCCTCCGCGGTCGGTTTTCTGGCGGACAAAACGCCTTTTTGTGGCATAAAATCTTCTAAAAACAGGGCCGAGTGTTCAAATTCAATGCCGTCCTTTTTAAATTCGTCCATTACGCGGGAGAGGATATTTTTGGTTTGCATATTCTTTAAGGAAGCCAAAAACTTCGCCCCGCGTAAATCAGGCATTAAATTAGTAAAAATAGAAGTATGTTGTACGCGGCCGGCCATAATCACGCGGGTTACGCCGTGTTCTTTAAAAAAACGGATTCCCGCGCCCAACTGTCCCAGGCGGAAAGCCCGGAACACTTTGGCGCAGGTTTTATAATCGTTTTCTTTGGCGTTGCCTTTTGCACCGGCTACATAGACTTCATAGCCCTTTGATGTTGCTTTTTGGGCAATGTAAACGGGCATTTTCCCTTCGCCGGCGATAAGACCTATTTTATTAGTCATCATCGTGCAGTTTGGTTTTGGCTGTGGCTACACCGCGCGGGGAAGTTTTGCAAAAATCAATGATATGCTGTACTTCCTTGCAGGGGTGGGTGGCTTCCAATTCTGCCATAGCATCTTGCAGGCGTTTGCCGCTTCTGAACAAGGCTTTATAGGCACGTTTGATTTCCATAATGGTTTCGCGCGAAAGGCCTCCGCGGCGCATCCCGACAAGATTCAACCCGACCAAGCGGGCGCGCTGGCCTTGGGCAATACAATAGGGCGGAATATCCAGCGGCAACATCGCCCCGCCGGAGAGCATAGCCATTGTGCCCACGCGGACAAACTGGTGGATCCCCACCATACCGGACATTACCACGCGGTCCTCTACTTGGACGTGTCCCGCAATTCCCGTGCTGTTGGCTACGATAATGTGGTCGCCCAGGCGGCAATCGTGCGCAACGTGGGAGTTAGCCATTAACAGGCAGTAATTGCCGATAGTGGTCGGTTTTTCCAAGTTTGTGGAGCGGTGGATGGTTACGCACTCGCGGATTTGGTTGTAATCGCCCATTTGTACGCGGGTCGGTTCATCTTTATAAGATAAATCTTGCGGTTTTACACCGATAAAGGCACTGGCAATAATATCGTTGCCGTCGCCCATCGTTGTATTTTCAATTACGCAGAACGGACCGATTTTGTTATTTTTACCGATGATAACGCCCTTGCCGATGACGGTGTAGGGGCCGATATGGGTAGAGGGATCAATTTGGGCGGAGGGGTCAATTACCGCCGTGGGGTGTATGTTAGACATTGGGAATTTCTCCTAGAATAAAATTAAGGGTGGCCTGCGTGCACAGTTTGCCGTTAACGTAGGCTTCTGCATAGATTTTGGAAATTTTGCCCAGACGCAAGATTTCAATTGGCATTTCCAGCGTATCGCCGGGTTGTACCATCCCGCGGAATTTGGCATTTTCAATGCTTAAAAAGAGCGGAAGGCCGCCTTTTCCTTGCGTAATATAGCCCATAATGGCCCCGCCAAACGCTTGGGACATACTTTCCACTACCAATACACCCGGCATAACCGGTTTGGCGGGAAAGTGTCCTTTAAAGTAATACTCGTCGGGGCGTACAAAGTGCTTGCCGAGATATTTCTTTTTTTCTTCCAATACTTTTACTTCATCCACAAGCAGGAAAGGCTCGCGGTGCGGAATATTCTTTTTAATGCGTTCCCGGTCGTAAACATCTACGGCGGGAAGTGTTAAAAAGTCCTTTAAACTAGCGGATTTAACGCTCATTTGTCCTCCGAATTGGCCAAGAGAATCTTGGCGAAAATTACGTTGTGTTTATGCCCGCCGCAGGTGCAGGTAATTTTAAGCGGCGGCAGTTTGCGCCCGGTTAAACACAGGTCGCCCACCATATCCAAAATTTTGTGGCGGACAAGTTCGTCCGGGTAGCGCAGTTCGTTGATAAATTTATCTTTGCCGACAATGACGGCATTTTCCAAATTTCCGCCTTTTGCCAGGCCGTGCGCCTTTAAAAAGGCCAGTTCTTCTTCAAAGCCGAAGGTGCGTGCGCGGGCAATTTCTTGGATATAATTGTCCGGTGTAAATTCCAAAGTAAATTCTTGGTGGCTGACCAACGGGTGTTTGTGCAAAAAGACAAAGGTAAAAGTTAATTTATCTGCTGGCTCTGCCGAGTAGGCAATACGTCCGCTTGTATAAGTAATTTTTTGCTTAATGTTTAACAGCGGTTGTTCGGCGGGCAAATCCTTTAAGCCCGCTTTTAAAAGGGCCTCTACATATACGTCGCTTGCTCCGTCGGTTACCGGCGGTTCCGGGCCGTCCATTTCTACGGTAACGTCTGTCAGCCCCAAAGCGTGCAAGGCAGACATAACGTGTTCCACCGTCCAAACTTCGGCAGTGTCATTTTTTAAATTGGTACCGCGTAAGGTGGAACTGACGTTTTGGGCCAAGGCGGCAATGGGTTTGGCACCGGGGATATCGGTGCGTAAAAAGGTAATGCCATTGTCTGCGGGCTTGAACGTAAGCGTGGCGGGTACGCCCGTGTGTAAGCCGTTGCCTGTTACAACGGCGGTGGCAGAAAGGGTTTTTCTCATATTATAATCCTAACAATTTTTTTAGTTTTCCGAAAAACGATAAGTTTTTGGTTTCTTCCAACTGCTTTTTAAAAGTTCTAAATTCTTTGTGCATTTCGGGCAGTTTGCGCAAAATAGCCTGCAATTTGAAAGCCTCGCGTTGGGGCATAGCCGGATAGCCGAAATAGGTTTGTCCGGCGGGAATAGATGTCATTACGCCGGATTGTGCGCCGACCTGGGCGCGGTCGCCGATGGACATATGTCCGGCCAGCCCCACTTGGCCTGCCAAAATGACCCCGTTGCCGATTTCCGTCGTGCCGGCCACCCCGACTTGGGCGCACATAATACTGCTCATCCCCACGTGTACATTGTGCCCGATTTGGACGAGGTTATCAATTTTTGTATTGTCGCCAATGACCGTGCTGGAAATTTTGGCGCGGTCAATGCAGGTATTGGACTGCACTTCTACATCGTTGCCCAAAACCACATTGCCGATTTGCGGGATTTTTTGGTGGCGTCCGTCGTGAAATGTAAACCCGAAGCCGTCCGAGCCGATTTTAGCCCCGGCCTGCAAAATAACGTAATCTTTCAGTACGCACTCCTCGCGGATAACAACCTGCGGGTAAATGTAGCAGTTCTTGCCTACGGATACATTTTTGCCAATATAACATTGTGGGAAAATAACGGTATTGTCGCCGATTTGCGCTCCGTCCTCAATAACGGTATAAGCCCCGACAGAAACATTGGCCCCCAGTTTGGCCGACCCGCTGATAACGGCGGTGGGGTGGATGCCGGATGTATGTTTTTGTTTTTGTGCATCGGCATATTTCATTAAAAGAATAAAGGCCCACTCGGGATTTTTAGCATACAAAAGCGCCCCGTTGAAAGGAATATCCTGCCCTTTGGCACTTTCGGGCACGATAAGGGCGGAGGCTTTTAAATCTTTCAGCAGGTCTGCTTTTTCCAAAGAAGTTAAATAACAAAGTCCGCCTTCGTGTGCTTCTTCCAGCGAACAAAGGGCGGTAATGGCGGTATCCGGCTTGGAAACGTCTTGTGTCCCGGTAATCTTAGCCGCTTCGGCTACGGTTAATTTCAACATATAAAAACCTCTACTTTCCGCGTTGGCGGTATTTTTTTGCCTTTTTCAGGCGGGAGATAAAATCCTTGGTAACGTTTACCGGGCGGTCTCCGTATAAAATTTCGTCTTTGCGGACCACTGCACCGATATTACGCTTTTTGGCGAAGGATTTTATTTCCGTGTAAATGTCTTGCAAAATTGCGTTTACTTCTTTCTTTTCCAACTTTAAAATTTCTTCGCGCGTGGTATATTTATAATTATCAATAAAAAAGCCGCGCTCCGCAATAATTTTTTTATTGGAAGCAATACGCGCCGTCAAATCGTCCAGTTCCGCAGGCGAGTTTAAGGGGCTGGTGGATAAAATTTCCGCACCCGAAAAAGTCAGGCGGTTTAACAAGTTGCCCAATACCAAGGAGTCCGCACTTTCTTGAATCTGCGGCTGTAATTTTGTGGGTTCCACCACAATACGTTCATAAAACGGTTTTAACTCGCGCAACTGTGCCGCTAAACGGTCGTTTTCGGCAGTCAAAACATTTATTAACTGCCGCGCGCCTTGCACTTCGTTTTCTTTGGATAAAATTTTTAAACGGATTTGCTCTTTAACGGCAATCGTGCGCGGATGTTCGTTAAAGGCCTCGTCAATATCAATAAAGGCCACCGTTAAACATTTTTGCATTTCTTTGGGCTGTTCCGTTGCCGGTTCGTCCTGTACGGAGGGAGAGAGAGGGGCTTCTTTATCGGCAGCGGCTGCCATTTGCTCGGCGGTCATTGGCGGTTCGGGGGCATTGGTCCCCGTGTGTGTATCGGCTTGTGCAAAGGCTTCGCTCTTGGTTTCCTCCGGCAGAATGATTTTGTCGGAGGATGGGGCCGGTTGGGCTGTTTCTTGTGCGGATTTGGCTAAAATAGAGGCCACGGCGGCGGCTTCTTTATCCGTCAAAGCAGGCTCTTTCTCCGGTGCGTTTTGCGCTTGGAGAAGTCCTGCCAGACAAGAAACCAGTAGAAACAGCCAAACTTTTTTCATACACTCCTTACATCATATTGGAAATATTGAAATAGAAATGCGACCTGTCTTGGTTCGGGCCATGATTCAAACCGTAGCCCCAGTCAATACGGATAGGCAACGACGGCGTAGTAAAGCGTAACCCTACCCCTACCCCCGCTTTAAATTGGTTGCGGTCCGGCCCTAAGGAAAAGTCCAACTCGCTAAATTTGTTCCACGAGTTGCCCATATCAAAGAAGAAGGCAAATTGAGCCATATTTCGTCTGCCTTCGCGCGCAATCGGGAAGCGCAGTTCGGCATTTAATACATAGTACATATCGCCGCCGTATTCGGGGCCGATTTCACCCGCGCGTTCGTATCCGCGAATCGTGTCCGCGCCGCCCAAGAAGAATTTTTCATAAGGCGGTACTTCCGTGGTGCGCCCATAGGCTTGCACGGAGCCGAATTTATTAGATAATACAAAGACAATCGGATAATTGCCGCCCACATTAAGAACCGTGTAGTTGAAAATGGAGCGAGCATTTAAGTACCACAAGTCCAGGTCGCCGCCAATCGGGCCGCCCGCCAAGGCCAGGCCCAAGGAGTTGCGCCAGCCCTGCGTGGGGTCCCACATATTGTCGCGGGTATCTACGGCGAAATCCGCGCTGAGGGTGGAAAGATTGGTTTTGCCCTTTTCCAAATAACTGTCGTCGCCGGGGTTGGATTGCGGCGGTTGGAAGCGTTGGTCAATATCGTAAATATCAATGTTTTCAAACGAATAACCAAAGGACAACTGGTAAATATCATCATTAAAACGCGGGCCGACTTTTACCCGTCCGCCGATACGTTTTTCCGTATAGGCCTGGTTTTCATCGGAGAACGAGCGGTAGCGGCGGGTGTTGAATAAATCCACACCCAGCGAGGTGGGCTTGTCATAAATCCACGGGGTGGACCAACTGACGGTATAATCCAAAATTTCTTTACCGAACATTGTGCGTAAGGATAACCGTTGGGCGCGGCCAAACAGGTTCATATGGTTGATAGACAGTTCTCCGTACAAGCCGTCCATAGAACTCATCGCGAGGCCTGCCGTAAACATACCCGGTCGCCCTTCTACGACGTTAAATCCCAAATCTACTTTTTGCGGGTCGGCAGTGGGCTGCAAATCTATCTGCACGTCGTTAATAAAGCCCAAATTCATAATTTTGGTCTGGCTGCGTTTTATTTTTGCATTATCGTACAAATCGCCCGGGTGGATGGAAAGTTCGCGCGTAAAAACGTATTTTTTGGTATGTTCATAGCCGGTAACATCTACATTATCAATGTAAAAAATGCGGCCTTCGGCAATATCAAAGGTCAAATTGAGTTTGCCGTTTTCAATATTTTTTACGGGGTTGACGCGCGCTTGCAGATAGCCTTTGTCTGCGTATTGTTCTTGGATAGCGGAAATGGTATCGTCAAAATCTTTTTGGTTATAGAGATGCCCCTCGCGGAAGAATACTTGTTTTTTAAGTTCTTCGGGTGTAAAAACATTGTTTCCCGCAAAAGAAACGGTGCCGAAGTCCACTTTTTCGCCCTCCGTTAAATCGTAGGAAATAGCGGCTTCGGTTTTGTCGTCATTTAGTTGTACTTTCGGCTCGGAAAGGGTAAATTCGCTGTACCCTTTATTGCGGCCGAAGAGCATCATTTTTACCCAGTCGCGCTGTAAATTTTGCGGTTTAAAGACCTTGCCGGGGCGGTTGGAGGCTTTTTTCAAAATTTTTTCCGCCGGCAGTTCGCCACCGCCATTAATGGTAACGTCTTTCACTCGCACACGCTCGCCCTCGCGGATGAGAAGTTTCACAGACACCACGCCCAATTTTTCGTCGGTAGTCAGTTCGTAGGTAATTTGCGCGTTGACATATCCTTTTTCGGCATACTTGGCTTTAATACGGTCTAAATCCGCCTGTAATTTAGCCTCGTTGAAGGGGTCTTTTAGTTTAAGCGTCATGGCTTGTGTAATGGCGCCCTTGCCCAGGTGTTTGCGCCCTTCGTAGGTCAAACGGTCAAAAATCGGTTTTTCCTTGACAATGTAGGTCAAGCGGTGGCAAGGATAAAGTTCGGAGCCGTTTTTTCCCTTCCGTGTGCCGGAAACGGGGGAAATGTCTATTTCCACGCTGTCAAATGCGCCTAAGGCGGAAATATCGCGGATATCGTCGGATACGGTGTAACGTTCGTACAGTTCGCCTTTTTTAGCGTGTCCTGTTTTGGTAATGGTTTTTTTGCGGATGTTTTTTAATCCGTCAGCCTCTATACTGCAAATCATCCACGGCCCGTTAGGGTCTAATTCTTGGGTGTCGGCATCTTCCGCGCGCGCGTACGAAAAAGCCGTCAATGCGGTAAGTAACAAAACTGCCCAGCGTTTGGAAAATGTCATGTAGTCCTCAGGTCTGTTTTTTAATAAAAAAGCCCGCACTCATAGGAAAGCACGGGCTGGTTTTTCCAAAAAATTGGATTATTTGGTAGGTCTTTTCGCCAAACCGCTCTTGATGCAGCCAGTGCAAACATAGGCAGTTTGCGTTTTGCCTTCAAGCACTACCTTCTGCTTTTGGAGGTTCGGTTTAAAACTTCTTTTGGTTCTCATATTGGAGTGGCTGTA
>OLGZ01000159.1_pt1 | contig 64864 bp, 58 predicted proteins | sample 1605981 | NCBI WGS metagenome assembly OLGZ01 (sample SAMN03283291) | human gut metagenome | biome: human-associated habitat; material: feces | host: Homo sapiens | place: Peru | collected 2012
TGAAAAGACCGTTATAAATAAAAATTGAGCGAAGCGAACAAAAAGAACTTATTAACTTATTAACCTTAATAAAAACGAATTTCCTAAAAAAACATATAAATATTTCCCTATTAATTTCCCGACGACTTCCACAGGTCGTTTTTTTTTAGGTGAAAAGTGAAAGGTGAAAAGGGAGAAGTCCGATACGTAAAATTAAACCCTCGTCCTTAGGTAGAGGTTAATAACCGCTCAGCTTAAAGAACTTAGTGCCTTAGTGCCCCAGTATCGTAGTATTTTTTTCAGATATGGTCTTTTCTCTTTTCACCAATTTCACTTTCTTGTTCATAATATTTCTTTTGTGCTATAATACCAACATAAATTAGGAGAGAAAAATGGATCAGCAAACTTATATGAAAATTATGGGCTATGTCCCGACGGTTATTGAGGCTTCATCTAGAGGGGAACGTTCTTTTGATATCTTTTCAAGATTACTCAGGGAAAGAATTATTTTCCTCGGCACGGAAATTGATGACGAGGTAGCAAATTCAATCGTTGCACAGTTGTTGCTTTTGGACAGCGAAAACAATGAAAAAGATATTATGTTGTATATCAACAGCCCGGGTGGTGTTATTACAGCAGGTATGGCTATTTATGACACAATGAACCTTATCAAATCTGATGTTGCAACTATCTGCTTAGGTGATGCCGCATCTATGGGGGCATTCCTACTTTGTTCGGGTGCTAAGGGCAAGAGAATGGCTCTTCCTAATTCAAGAATTATGATTCACCAACCTCTTGGTGGTGCTAAAGGTCAGGCTACCGATATTGAGTTGGAAGCAAAAGAAATTATGAGAATGAAGGACATGTTAATCGGGATTATGGCAGAAAATTCAGGTCAACCGATTGAAAAAGTCAAGGAAGACTGCGAACGTGACCACTACTTGTCAGCAAAAGAAGCTATGGAATATGGCTTGATTGATAAGGTCGTTGAGAGAAAGTAGTTCAACAGAAGTGAATAAGTGAATAGGTTAATAAGAAAATAAGTTCATTTAGTTCGCTTCGCTCAAAGCTACATTGCTGCGTAGCATCTGATACGAACTTATTCACTTTGAAATAACGTAAACGGATATTGTAGCTACTTGCAAAATATTACGTTTTGTTAACAAATCACATAAAACATGCAATTTCTTGAAGTTGCATGTTTTTATATATGTGTAGGTACTAGAAAAAGGTTATTACAAAAAGGTTAGTTACTAAATTATGGTAGGAGTAGGACAATGTCACTATTAGTTTTCGCATATCGAAAAATTCAGATTTTGCGTCAAAAGAACGACTTGAACTATCGTCTTATGAAGTTGAACCAAAAGTTGGAAGATTTGCAACAGTACGCAAGTAATATCGCTGACGGTTCGGTGTCAATGAGCGATATGATGAATACGCCGGCATCGATGTTCGGTAGAACAATGATGTATATGACATATTCTCACAATGGAGCTTTGCAAAACGCTCAACAGCAAATGCAACAAATGATGATGATGCCTCAAGTTCAAGCTCAAATGCAACAAATGCAAGATCCAAATCAACAGATGATGTATCAAAACTGGATTTTCGATAACTTGTACAAACAACAAAGAGAACAGTTCGGGAAAGTCGAACAAAAACTTTTGAATGAACAAGAAAAAGAAATTCAGCAGGAAAAAGCTAAACTTGAAACACAGTTGAAAATGCTAGAGGCTGAATTTGACTCAACTAAACAGGGTGAAGATAAAGCAGCTTCCTCTTGGAAACCTGAATACGTAGCTTAATTAAAACCCTAAACCTTAGACAAATACCATCCTATCCTTAACTAACCATATAATTAAGGCTCACTTCCTCGTGAGCCTTTTTCAATTTGTGATAATTCCATCGACTTGTTTGTCAAAATCTTCGTGCGGAAGTTCATCCACGACAAATTCTCTGCAAATCGGCACAATAGATTTCGCTCTTACGTTTTTTAAAAATCTGTCGTAAAAGCCTCTGCCGTAACCAAGTCTGTAGCCGTGTTTGTCAACAGCGAGTGCTGGAACATAGATTAAGTCTAAAATGTCGGAATTAACGGGATTTGAGCACGGTTCGTTTATGTGTAATGATGACATCTTAAAATCAACCCCTTTTTCAAACGGACATGTCAAAAGTTCTTCTCCGTTCACTTTTGGAAAATAAAAATTCTTGTTGTTCTCAAGCAGTGGCAAAAGATTTATTTCGTATTTCAAAGGGTAAAAAATCATCACGTGTTTTGAGTCTTGGTAAATTGCCGATTTCTTGATGTTTTCAACAATTTTGTCGCTGATTTTTTTTGTGTCGATTAGTTTTCGAGCTTCTTTAAATCTTGTCCTGAGGACGGTTTTGTTATCCATTTTTGTTTCGTTGGTTTGATTTCAATTAGTAACTTCTTCTCATCAAGTCTGAAAGTTTGACTTCGCTTGCTGGTTTGATAACCTTTTTGGCAACTTTCTTTTCTTTGATTTCTACAGGTTTGAATTGGCAAAGCCCGATTTTTTTGCAATCGTCATTTTTTAACATAAAAATTTCTTTAAAAAAACTGATTAAATCATTCATTTGTATTTCCTCACACAAATTGTTCTTCTACCGATATAATACATTAAAACCACTGAAAGTCAACTTTTCATTGTACTTTATGCTATATTAGATATGTAAGATTACGGACGAATTTAATTTGAATAAAGCTATGAATGAAATTTTAAACAAAAATGAGAATAAATATTTTAAAACCTTAGACGAGAATTTTGAGCAAGCCTTGAATTTGGCAAGTAGGGAATTCTCTGACGAGGAACTTTTAGAGCTTTTAAAAAACGGTAATGTTCCGCAGAAACAATACGCTGTACTGAATTTAAAGACTGTTACATCAAAAGATGTGGCAAAGATTTTGATAGACAATTTAACAGGGCAGGACGGAAAAGTTCGAGAAGTAGTTTCGCTAAGGGTAAATGAATTTATGGCACAGCCCGAAACCTTGGAATATTTCAAGTCTGAAGATTTTTATGATGTTTTCTTGGAGTCGATAGTAGACATTAACGGTAATATTTGCCGAAATATTATCGGAGCGATTGTAAACCTCAAGGACGACGCCACTTTTACAGAGTATTTTACGGACAAATTGATTGAGAGAATTTGGCAACTGCTTGAGGTCATCAAGGATTTTGACTTACAAGACGGTAAATATAAGGTTAATAAAGAAGTTTTTAAACTTTATTGGTGCTTGGAGGCTCTCTGTGAATTTGCCGAAATGGTGGCATTAGAGAAGTTGAAGCCGATTTTGTTGAGGACGAAGGACATCAGAGATTACACAATCAGAGAAAAAACTGCGAAGATTTTGGCAAAAAATTTTGCAGACCCTGAATTGGACTCTGCAAAATTTGAACTTTCAAAAGACGATAATTATTACGTCAGAAGATATTTTGCCTGACGATTATCTTGTAGGCTTGTAGATTTCTTTGCCGGAATTTACGTAGTTTTCCAAAACTTTTTCGCCTGCTACTTTTTCAATTCCGCCGTAGACGGTAATTCCACGTTTTTTGAATTCCTTAATCCAGTTTGGTTTGTATCCTTCGTCAAAGCCCGTAATTCTCTCGACATCTTTAGACGGAACCCCGAAGTAGATAGTTTTTACGCCCGACCACATGATTGCACCCGCACACATAATGCAAGGTTCTGCGTTCACGTAGATTGTGAGATCTTCCGGTGCAAGATTGTAGCTTTTGAATTTTTCGTGAGCTTTTTTGAGAGTGTTGACCTCTGCGTGATAGAGTGCACAGTTGTCTTCTACAACGCTGTTTGACGAGGAAACAACGAGATTTCCGTCTTTGTCATAAATCTCTGCATAAAACGGACCTTTGCCATTGTTGACGCCTTCTTGTGTTTTTTGATGTACGTTGAGCATAATTTTTTCAGCTTTTTCCAAGTCGGACTTGCTGATTGGCGAATTCGCAGAGATGTTCATCTTTTGTAAGTCTTTTACCGAATATGTCTGTTCTGCAAATGATGCACTCGTTGACAAGATTAATACAGACATTATAACTAGAAATTTTTTCATAAAATTTTCCTCCTAACTGATTGTAGCACAAAATTTTCGGGAGTTTTACAAACAAGCTTGTTAACCTATTTACATACGGCTCTACTTCCTTTAAAATAAAAATAAAGAGGTAGAATTATGAATAAAATTGCATTAATAAATCACGGTTGTCCGAAAAATTTGGTTGATTCCGAATTGATGTTGGGACTTTTAGCTGAAAAAGGTTACGAAATCACGCTGGATGACAAGGATGCTGATGTCGTAATTGTCAATACTTGTTCTTTCATTCACGATGCGGAGCAAGAATCTGTTCAATCCATTTTGCAAATGGTTGACGATGGTAAGAAGGTTATTGTGACTGGTTGCCTTCCGCAAAAGTACAAGGAGGAATTGAAAGAGGCTATTCCTGAAGTTTGTGCTATGATAGGAACTTCCGACATCAAGGAAATTGTGTCCGTTGTTGAGCAGGTTTTGAATAAACAAAACGACGAATACGTTGCGAAAATTTCTGAAAAACCCGAATATATTTATCCGGAAAATGTTAAAAGACAACAAATTACGGTCGGGGCAAGCTCTTATGTCAAAATCGCCGACGGTTGTAATTATCACTGTGGCTATTGTATAATCCCGCAACTTCGTGGGGCTTACCACTCCCGTACTATCGAGGATGTCGTGGCAGAGGTTAAAGATCTCGTTTCAAAAGGTGTTACGGAGGTCGTGCTTATTGCTCAAGATACAACGAGCTACGGGATTGATATTTATGGCAAACCGTCGCTTGCAAAACTTCTTGAAGAGTTGAACAAAATCGACGGGCTCGGTTGGATTAGGATTATGTACGCATACCCTACGCAGGTTACGGACGAACTCATCGGTGCTATGGCAAAACTTGATAAAGTCGTTAAATATCTGGATTTACCGCTCCAACACTACGATAAAGAAGTTTTGAAGGCTATGCGTCGCCCGGAATTTGATTATGCTGTTTTAATCAAAAAATTGAGAGATAAAATCCCGAATATTGCAATCAGAACAGCGTTTATCGTGGGTTATCCGGGGGAAACGGATGAACAGTTCAAAAAATTGTATCAGTTTATCAAAGATATGAGATTTGATAAAATGGGTGTTTTTGAATACTCTCGTGAAAAAAATACGGTATCTTATTCAATGGAACACCAAGTTCCGAAAAAGGTTAAACATAAACGTTTTCAGGAGCTTATGGCGTTGCAACAACAGATTTCTTTTGAAATTAATCAGACTTATATCGGAAAACTTTTGCCTTGTATTGTTGAAGGCTTTACCGATGAAGGTGTTGTTATTATGAGATCGCAACACGATGCTCCGGAAATTGACGGATTAGTTTACGCAAAATCCGACAGAAATGTTGTTCCGGGGGATATTGAAAATGTCTTAATTGACGGTGCTGACGAGTACGACTTGTTCGGAAAAATTACGGACTAATTGACACTAATTAATAATTATAATAAAACGGACTTACTTTTTGAGTAAGTCCGTTTATTTTATATTTCCCTATTTAATTATTATTAAATCATGTGTCTGCCAAGCATTGAGAGTTGTTGTTCTTCTTCCATCATCAAGCTCAAGAACAAGAGTTTGTTTGCGGTGGCTTCGTCGAGGTTTGTAAATTCAGCCCCTGCACGTCTGTCATTTGCGGTTACGACTTTGACATCAGCATCAATAGCCAAGTCACCATAAGCGATTTGTACAGGAATTACTTCCCCGACTTTTAATGAATTGTGATGGCTGACAGCGATACCGCCTCTTGAGATATCAAGGATTGAATCGATTTTACCGCCGTCATTCGCAACTAAATCTACTGCCTTGTCAAGACTTCTTGCGTCAAATCTCATATATTGACGTTTGTCGATAGTCGGAACATTATCCGAAATATCTTTTCTCAAAATCCAAGTCCTGTCATCAACATCACTTCTTTTTACTTCAGGAGTTGTTGGCTCTGTAGGATTTGTCGGCTCAGTCGGTTGGGTTGGCTCTGTCGGTTGAGTTGGCTCAGTTGGTTGAGTTGGTTCAGTCGGTTGAGTTGGCTCGGTCGGTTGAGTTGGCTCGGTCGGTTGAGTTGGCTCCGTCGGTTGAGTTGGTTCCGTCGGTTGAGTTGGTTCAGTCGGTTGGGTTGGCTCAGTCGGTTGAGTTGGCTCGGTCGGTTGAGTTGGCTCGGTTGGTTGAGTTGGTTCAGTTGGTTGAGTTGGCTCAGTCGGTTGAGTTGGTTCAGTCGGTTGAGTTGGTTCAGTCGGTTGAGTTGGCTCAGTCGGTTGGGTTGGCTCAGTCGGTTGGGTTGGTGATGTCGGGATAACTAAGTTATCATCATCATTTTTGCCACCTTTGTCCTTGTCGCTGATTTTATTACCGTCAACGTCATAGTTAGGGTCGTCGCCTTGACCGCTTCCCCCATAGTAATAGTTTCTATCTGTAGGGTTTGCTCCAATTTTATTTACATCGTCAGGTCTTACGGCTTCAACTCGTACGGATACCCCTTTGTTCGGGTCTGTACCGTTAACCAATGCGTTTGTTGTATCATCAGGGGTAACCGATGATTTGCCGCCTTCACGGTGTTTACCCATATTGAAGTAATATCCGCCGATATATGCGTTATCAGCTTTAATATCTATGTCCTGCTCGTTCGGTCTGCCTTCGCCTTTACCGTTTATTTTTCCGTTTTTAACAACGACTGTTGAGTCTGCAGCGTGTTTGTATTGAGGTTTTTCGTTTTCGCCCCAATAGCTGCCCAAATCCAAGGCTGTCAATTTAACTTTTTCCGGAGAGATATTTCCGTTCGGTCCGTAGTAATCTTGCGGATATTTCGGAACTTGACCCAAGTTCTTGATGTATAAGTTTTTGCCTCTTGTTGTGATGTCAATATTATTTTTTGCGGTAATTTCGTCGATATAAGTGTCGCCCGAGAACTCAGCGTTTACATCGCCTGTTCTTGAAATCATTGAGCAAACATTTGTGTTAACCTTTTTACCGTTTTCAGCATCCATTCCTTTAATGTTGATGTCGCCGATTGCCAACATATCAACGCCGTAGCCGTTGTTGTTTATGTCTGTGTTTACGTGCGGTTTTCTGGCATCATCGCCGTAAAATACCGATTCTGCACCGTTTTGTCTAAAGGTAACTTTTTTATCTTTTGCACCGATGTTTCCGCTTGCGATCAAGGAAATACCTTTGCCCTGAATATTTGGAACAGGAGCTTTGTCAGACTCTTTTGCGTTCAAAATGTCATAAGCTTTTGAACCTTTAGTTGACGAATCTGCAAGTAAGATAACTCTGCCGTCAGCGTTGATTTCTTTGACGTTCATATCAGAATTCAATGCTGCCATATTGATTACTAAGTCATCTTTTGAGTTAACTTTTGTCGTTTTTGCGGTATAAGTTCCGTCAACATTTGCGTTAACAGATTTTGTCAAATCTCTACCGTTTGGCCCGATACCTGTGCAAACTCCGCCGTCACAAGGCCCGACTTCAAGACCGATTGTGCCGTCTTTTACATCAATGTTTAAATTGCCGTTGTTTACGTTCATCAAGGTATCTTTAACACCTGCGTTCAAAAGACTTCCGTTGTTGATGTCTATGTTGATATCGCCGTTTGAGGTTATGTAACGGTTGTTGACAGTATCTTTTGCAGGGTTTGTTTTGTCGCCGATTACAACATTTGAATTTTTGTTGTTGATGTCAACGCCGTTTGCCAAAACTTTTCCTTTTACGTTAATGCCTTTTTCGCCGGAATTGTTCATTGTTAATTTCCCGCCGTTGAAAATCGTGTTGTCTTTAGCTGCGTCTTTGTAATTGATGTTAATACCGTTTGAAGTTGTGTTTTCAAGCAACATATCACCTTTAAGGTTTTCAATTTTGCCGTTTACATCAATTCCGTGAGCTGATTTTACGGTCACATTACCTGTGTTGTTTGAAATCAAACCGTTTGCAACAACACCTTTTGAACCCATACTTTCAAAGTAAGCATCGCCTTTGCCGTAGTTCAAAATTGCAGAGGCATCGTCAGCCGAAATACCGCCGTTTGCACCGTAAGATACTACTCTGATTGAACCTGAGTCATTTCCGTATGTCGTGTTCAATCTGTTGCCTGTGTTTACGAGGGTTGCAAACAAGGCTTCAGCTCTTGCGTTCGTGTTAATAAGTTCGTTGTTGTTTACACCAGCCAAAACTCTTGCTGTGGAACCGAAATCAACATCAGCTGCTCTCAAATTAATTGAGTTTCTTGCCAAAACTTTACCGTCAATCTTGATTGTGCCAGTACCTTTGTTGTCCATAAGTGCGTTGTATTCTGAAGTTCCTTCTTTAGCAAGAATTGGTGCGTATTTGTCCATGTTTCCGCTAAACTCTTCGTAACTTGTTTTAGACGGTGTCAAAACTGAAAGTGAACCTACGTTCAAAACCCCGCTTGCACCAACTACCAAACCGTTTGGTGAAATGAAGATTGCATGCCCGTTATAAAAATTGTTGTCACGCATTGTATTCAACAAACCGTTGATATTAATTGTGTTATCAACGAAGTTTACGAATTTTTCAACATTTTCTCTTCCGTATTTGAAAATCAGATTAGCTATATCTCCTTCCGAGAGGTTAAAGTTCTTGTAATGTCTGAACCCGATAGAACCGTTTATTGCTGACGGGTTGATGTTATAAATTTTGCCGCCGTTTACACCGTTAATAACGCTATCTCCGTTTATGTGTCCGATATCACCGGGGTTAACTACGTTTGAAATGTTACTTGAGAATGTCGGTGTCGGAATAAGTGACAACGCCATTACCGCTACTAAAATCTGTCTTTTACTAAGTCTGTAAGATGACATTTTGCATCCCTTTCGTTATTTATTTTCCCTAATCTGATTAAAATCTAAAGTTTCGATATATATTTATAATATCGGCATGTATATTCTAACTATACTTCAAAAAAAGCCGTAAAGGTAAAATGTTGCTATTTCTTTAACAAATGTTAAGAAAGGTGTTGGAAAGTTTCTCGTTTTATTTTTCTTAACAAGCGTGACTATTTTGAAAGTTTATTGTAAAATGAACCAAAAAGGGATGATTATGGAATTTGTAGAAAATAAGGAAGAAGAAAAGATACAATTAAAGGCGATTTTCAGAGATATGCTGAAATATTCGCCCTCAAAGATTTGCGGAACTGTAGGTAATGCGATTATCGTGCCGGTTTACACAAGCCTTTTGCAACCGCAGGAATACGGCTTATATTCGCTTTCCATAGCGTTTTTGTCCTTCTTGTGTATCATCTTTTCAGACTGGGTCGGACTTTCCGGCTTGAGATTTTTCCGACAAGCTCAAATGGCTCAAGAACTTCCGAAATATTTGTCTGTCTTGGTTTCAATATTAGGCATGAACCTTGTTGCAATGTTTCTTGTGACGTTTTTGTTCAGGCATAATATTTATTCCTTCTTCAAAATTTCACCAGTATATTTGCTTTGTATTTTAATATTAATCATTCCTGTTGCAATCAGGGCACTGCTGTTCCAGTTGTTGAGGGCACAGTTGAAATCAATCGCTTTCACGTTCTCTACGATTTTGAACCAGATTATGACAATCGGACTTTCTATATTTATCATAAAAGTTTTTCATCTCGGTGCGATGTCGCTCTTGTTGGCAATGGGTATTTCTATCACGATTACCGATATAATCCTGATTTACCAAAGTAATATCCTAAAATATTTCAACATGCCAAAAATTAAATTCAAGGTGTTGTTGCCGATATTTTTGTACGGAATTCCGCTTGCCGCAACCTCTTTGAGCTCTTGGATTATTAACCAAAGCAACAAGTTTATTATGAACGGTATCAGCGGGTTTAAGGAGGTCGGCTATGTTGGTGTGGCTTATGGCGTGACTTTACCGCTTTTGATGACGATTTTTTCAATAATCACGGTTGCCGCAATTCCTCGTATTATCAGAATGTACGAGGCTAGAATTGACGTAAGACCGATTATTTCAAGGTTTACGGGCTATTATATTTTAATTTCATTGCCTGTTGTTTTGATTATGTCGTTGTATTCGCAAGATTTTGTCGCAATGCTTTCAAACTCCAAATTCCACGAGGCATACAGAATTATCCCGTATTTTGCGTTCGGGACATTTTTTATGGGCTTGGCGGATTATACGACATTGCAGTACCACTTGGCAAACAAGACTTATATAGAATTCATTATTAAATTGATTTCGGGTATCGTCGGAATTGTCTTGAACATCGTGTTAATTCCGAAATTCGGGCTTGAAGGTGTTGGGCTTGCGACACTTAGTGCAAACTTCTTGTACTTCTTCTTGAGTGCAATAATTGTACTTCCGGGGCTCGGTTTGAGGTATCCGCAGAAAACTTTCTTGAGTATGTTGCTTGCGTTTGTGCCGATGTGGTTGGCTTACGACCTCATAAAAGATGTCACAATCGTCTTGCCATTGTTACAAATGATAGCACTTTTGGTTGTGTTCTACTGTGTCTATGCGTTTGCGAACAGAAAATTGACAAGAGTGTTTGAAAAGATTGAAAAATAAACCTTTTCGCCGTATTAAAAAAGACTGATTAAAATAATACTATGCTTTTTCAAAAGACACGGTGAGGGTAAGTTCTTGCCCGTCGACTTTTACGATAGCCCAACGCAAAGGGTCAATGCCGAGTTTTTTGAGTTCTTTTTCAATAGCCTCGTCATCTGTGGGTAGTGGTAAATTTAGTTTTACGGTTTCTGTTGTAATCATAAGGGTATTTTATCATGGAAAAACTTAAAAGTCGTTTGCAAAGTTAATAAGTGACGAAGTAAATTCGCCCTCGCATTAAACGGTACCGTTCACAATCACAACGAAAACTCAACGTTTTCGTTGATGTTTGTTCACCTTTCGCTTCGCTCATGCCTGTCTTGAATTTACTCCACGCTCGAACAGTGTCGCTATCGGGCTTATGCCCTGCCCGCTCCATGTTCTCGCTATCCGGACTATCGTCCGTGCGTAAATCCGCTCTGCTCGGGCTCGTGAATAAGTTCTTTTCGTTCGCTTCGCTCAAAAGTAGCTTTGGTGCAACGCACCCGTTTTGAACCTATTCACCTATTAACTTATTTACTTATTCACCTTTGATATATTAACTTATGTAACAAAATCTCTCCTATATAGCAATTATATACTTTAAAAATACTTTATATAAGTGTAAGCAATCAAGATTAAATAAACACGAGAAATATAACATACACTTACTACTACACTACCTACTACACACTAACCTTCTACACACACGAGGAATTATAAAAAAAATTCCAAAACTCTATCGCTAGATAGGGTTTTTTATTATGTAAATAAAATTTTTGTGAATAACGTTCTATTTTTAGTTAAAAAATCATAGATTTTAAAAACCCCCGAAAGCCTTGTCTTTATACATTCTTAATATAAAAACTCTTGACCTTTTTTGAAAAAAGTATTCTAATAAGATACGTAGATTATTTTGGAAAAGAAGAAAAGAGGACTACATGAAAGAATTTATGCACACAAGACTGGACGACAAAAACTTTTCGGATGACGAAATTAAAAAGTTGATTGACCAGTATAATATCAAGTTTATCAAGTTGCAGTTTGTTGATATTAACGGGCAGGTCAAAAATATGACTATTCCGTCTCAACATATTCAAAAAGCCTTGGATAATGAAATCATGTTAGACGGTTCTTCTATTAAAGGGTTCAGGAGTATTGAAACCTCTGATATGTTTTTCCACCCTGACAAAAACACTTTTCAAATTTTGCCTTGGCGAGAAACTGACGGAGTTCATTCCGCAAGATTGATTTGCGACATCTACAACGCAGACGGAACGCCGTTTGAAGGTTGCCCGAGATGTAACCTCAAAAGGGTTATGAAGGAAGCCGAAAAAATGGGATTTTCAATGAACATCGGACCGGAAGCAGAATTCTTCCTTTTTGCAAGAGATAAAGACGGAAATGTTACAACGACAACTCAAGACCGTGCAGGATATTACGACGTAGGTCCGGAGGATTTGGGCGAAGATGTCCGTTCCGATATTGTTTTGACATTGCAAGAAATGGGCTTTGATATTGAAGCATCTCATCACGAAGTTGCAGACGGTCAACACGAAGTCGATTTCAGATATGCTGATATTTTGACGGCAGCAGACAATGTTGCAACTTTCAAAATTGCGGTAAAAGCAATCGCGGCAAGACACAATTTGCATGCAACCTTTATGCCGAAACCGATTTTCGGAATTAACGGATCTGGTATGCACTGCAATGTTTCCCTGTTCAAAGACGGCAAAAACGCTTTTTATGACGAAAACGCAGAATATCAACTCTCAGATATCGCAAAATATTCTATCGGCGGTATGCTCAAACACGTAAAAAGCATTACCGCAATCCTCAACCCGACAGTAAACAGCTACAAAAGACTTGTTCCGGGATATGAAGCTCCTGTTTACTTGGCTTGGTCTTTGGCAAATAGAAGTGCTTTGTTGAGAGTTCCTGCAAAACGTGGAAGTTCAACAAGGGTTGAATTACGTTCACCTGACCCTTCTTGCAACCCGTACCTTGCGTTTGCGGCAATCTTGGAGGCTTGTCTTGACGGGGTTAGAAACAAAATTGATCCGCCGGCTCCTGTTGAAAGCAACATCTACAAATTGACAACAAAAGAACGTAAAAAACAAAGAATTGATTCACTTCCGGGAAGTCTTGCAGAGGCTCTCGAACAAATGGAAAAATCTCTTGTAGGTAAAGCCGCACTCGGCGAACACGCTTACAACGAGTTCTTATCCGCTAAACAAAAAGAGTGGGATTCTTTCAGAACTTACGTTTCTCAATGGGAAATTGACAAGTATTTGGAAAGATACTAGGATTTTTGATAAAAGGCGGGCGGTTGCGAAGCAACCGCCCGCCTTTATTTTGTCACGAATTTAGCCGAATGAACTCGATATTCAGATATGTTGCCATAAATATCCACAAAAAATATGGTACGAGCAGATAGGCGGCAAGTTTTGAGATTTTGTAAAACAAGCGGATATTTATGACGACAAGAATTAAAAGAATTGAGCAGATAATTCCTGCAAAACCTATTCTTTGAGCACCGAAAAATACGGGCGTCCAGATTAGGTTCAAAAGAAGTTGAAGAAAAAATATTGTGAGTGCAAGTCGCTTACTGCGGGTGTTTGGGGCTTTGACAACCAGTATCAGTGAAATTGTCATAAGGATGTAAAGACCGCTCCACACCGGTGCGAAAACCCAATCGGGCGGAGTCAATACGGGCTTGTTTAGTGAGTTGTACCATAACATGTTTTTCATAAAATCCCCCTTTAACGTTGAATATCTTTTTTCAGTTCGTTCAAAAATTCTTCTCGATACAAAAATCCGAGGTGAGCACCATTATCCATATAGACAGACTTTTTGCCCGTGTAGAGTTTAAGTTTTTTCAGTTGTTGAGGCGTTGTGAGGTAGTCGTTTATGGAGTGATAAATTTTGTAGTTGTCGCTGTTTTTGAGGTACTCAGAAATTGAGTGCAGGCTGAAAATATATTCGATTTCGTCAAGTTTTTGACCGTTGTCGAGCAGGTATTTTGAGGCGTAGTCACTGTAATTCATATTGTTGATATACTTATAAAGTTCTTTTTTGTCCTTGTAGTTGTCAAATTCGAGGGTGTAAATTAAGTCTGAAAGTTTTTGGTGCATAATAAACCCTGTGATTAGCTTTGCTTCGTTTTCGGTGAAGGGTAGGGCTTCTATTTTTTGTTCTTTTTCGTCTTTAATTTTTGCGATTTGAATAATTTTTGCAGCGGTGAGTGCTACTTTGTCCTTCAAGTTTGTGGTGTCATTTTGCCACTCTGCCGTGTTTTTGTCCACTTGGTGCATTGCATAGACGAGCTCCACGGGCGGACAAATTGCGAGGATTTTAGTAAGATTAAGGGTGTTGTTTTTATATTCCTTGTCTCCGACAAAAAGTGCCGTCAATGCCCCGTAAGATGTTCCTATTAGCAGACGTTCCTGATTAAAGGTGATGTGTTTGTCGCCTTCAAGTTTGGTAATGATTTTTGCTGTAACGGTTTTTAGATAATCCCCGTCCACGTAGGGGTTTCCGGGGTGAAAGCCGTCCGGCATACTTTTGGCAAATTCCCATTGGAAGGCACTCCCTTCGATTATGACGGAATAGCCCGCATCAAAAAAGAGTTTTGCCAAAAGGGTTGAGTGGCTTGAGTATATGCCTTCGCCGATTGACGGAAAAATTATTGCAAGCGGGGATGTTGTCGATTTTTGCAAGATGTAACGAAAATTGTAGTCGTTTCTCCCGTCTGCAATGTTGACGGAGGCGGTTTTTATTTTTTTCTCAAAACTTCTGTTCCAAGCCGAAAGTTCGTTCCAAATTGAGTTGTTGATGTTCGGAAGTTCAAAAAGTGCGGTTCTCATTGAATCCGTCACAGGATTTTGCGGATTGTAGGAATTCAGGAGGATGTCTGCCATAAGTTTTGAATTTTTGGAATTGTAGCTTTTTAAGATTAGATTGTCGAGATTTTCGCCCGCATTCAAAATTTCTGCAATAGTAATTTCGTCATCTTCGCTTACTCCTTCCGTAAGCGGTTTTGGAGAAGTTGCGGCAAGTTCGTTTCCTGTTGTCGGGTCGAGTTTTACATTTTCAATTTTATCGGTGTCATAATTTTCGTTATAAAGGTCGATATTTGTGTCCAAAACCTCTTTTCTGTCGAGGTTTGAAGTTTTTATATGACTTTCGATACCGTAGAGTTTTTTTGTGATGTCGTACGGGTCGGCGTAATTTGATTCAATCATTTTCATAATCGGTTGCATATATGCGGTGCGGTTTACCAAAAGCCCCGCCTTAACCGCCGCAAGCACGGGGGTTGCAATATATGAAGTCGGGTTAAGTGCAGTGTCGAGTGCTTTTCCGCAAAGCCCCCTCGGACAAGTTCCCATAAGCCCCGGAATGACCATATAAGGACCTGATTTGACATGGCACTTTGTGAGAGCCTGCTCCATATTTTCGTTGGCTTGTTCATAGTGAAAAATGTGTTTTGCAGGGTCAAACATTCCGCCGAGCCCGATTGTGGAATTCGTCAAAAATCGCACGGTTTCGTGTCCCGAGGTCTTGAAATCCTTTTGAATAAGACTGCTCATAAGTCTCATCGGGTATTCGATGTTGTTGGTCATATATTTAATCCTGTCCATTCCGTACTGGGGCATAATCGATGCCCAAAGTATGTGTAGCGGTTTTAGGGCATACTTGTTCAATTTTGAATTGAAGGTGAACATCTTGCGATTAAAGCCTTCAAATTTATCGTTCCCGAGGTATTCATAGGCGTAGTCTGGATATTTTGCATGTTCGGTGATTTCTCCGAGTGCGAAGTTGACATTTAAAACGATTAATAAAAATAAAAGTGCTATAAATTTTTTAAATTTGGACATTTTTCTCCTCAACAAATTCGTCTTTACTTCTAATAATCTTTTTAATTTGTCCGCAAAAGAAATTCTTCACCTGTATATTTTTCGTGCTAATTGAAGATTTTAATTTACATAACTTTATTTTTGGCTAATTATTGTGACATTATGCTAAAATACTTTTGTGTATTATCAACAGAGGAGTTTGCTATGAAAAATATTTTTAAAATACTGACAGCAGTTGTTGCGGTAGCAATTTCGCTTCCGGCTGTAGCCTTTCAATTTCCTGATGTTCCCACAAACCATTGGGCGGCAAAGCAAATGGATATTTTGTCCGACAAGGGTGTAATCGTCGGTTATCCTGACGGGACGTTCAGACCTGATGAAAACGTTACGAGAGCAGAATTTGCCTCAATGGCGATAAAGGCACTCGGGCAGGAGCATACAACGGTTGTTCAACCCGTAAACTTTACGGATATTACAAACGAATATTGGGCTTATGACGCAATTCAAAAGGCACTTTATTTTGACTTGATTTCTTGTCCTGAAGAAGGCGGGGCGTTCAGACCCGATGATACGGTTACGAGAGAAGAATCAATGACGGTTGCCGTAAATGCCCTTACAACCGAGCAAATCAGCGAGGTTAAGGCAAAAGAAGTTTTGAGAAAATATGCTGATGTAAATTCTGTTCCGAAAGAATTTCTTATTCCTGCCGGAAAAGCTGAAATCTTAGGTATGATGGTAGTAATGCCGGTTGATGAAGGCAAAGCGTCTTTAGAGGCAACAAGACCCGCAACAAGAGCAGAAGTTTCTGCAATTCTCTACAATATGATGGAGCAGGCAAAACTCAACCCGAACGCAAAACTTGCAGAGGCAATGAGAAAGAAAACAGGTGATGGCTACGTAATCCAAGAGGCTGTAGTTCAAGGCAGTGTAGGTACAATTCCTGCGGGTACGTTGCTTCCTGTTCAACTTACTCAATACGTAAGTTCACAGTCCTCCACTTCAGGCGATATGTTTACAGCAGCTGTACAACAAAATTACATCACACCTGACAGATTTATTCTAATCTACAAGGGTTCAACTCTCAAAGGTCAGTTGTCTGATGTAAGAGCAGGAAAATGGTTCGTAAGAAACGGTGTTCTTGTTCTTGACAACTCACTTTTGACAACAAGCAACGATCAAACTGTCAACTTCTCTGCCGTTGCAGAAATTAAAAAAGACAGAAATTGGTTTATGAAATTTGTCAGAGCAACCTTGAAGGGTGAAAAGCTCGACGCTGCTCCAGACAATGAAATTTATTTGAAACTTTTAAAACCTGTCAAAGTTGATTTGACTAACGGTTGGATTTTTGAATAAATTCGTGATTTGAAGGCGGGCGGCAACTTGTTGCCGCCCGCCTTTTATAATTCTATAGACAGACTTCGGGTTTTCATGGTATTATCAAAATATGCTTGATATCTTGATTTTATATATTGTAAGAAGCCGTGAATTTACTATGTACGGTATTCAAAAAGAAATAGAAAACGGTTTCGGAGTTTATACCAGACCGAGTTTTGGAGCTTTGAAACCTGCATTACGCAGGTTGGAGTTTAACGGGTTTATCGAAAGTCGCAAGATGATGTCTGACGGCGGGAAACTTTCGGTTTACTATTCCACTTCAAAATCAGGGATGACCGAATTAAAACGCTTGCTTATGGCGGATTTGTCCGACAACCCTTTGCAATTTACTTCAAATTCTAAAATAAAACTTTCTTGTGCGGAAGTTTTGAGTAAAGAGCAGAGAGATGATTTGTTTTTTGCCGTAAAATCAAAAGCGTTGGAGTTTAAAAATACTGCAGAAAAAATTCTTGAGGATGAATATACCCAAAAAAGTTTTTATCAAAAGATTTTGCTTGATAACACGATGAGCGAATATTCAAACCTCATCACGATTATAGAAGGATTTGAAAAAGATAATGCCCGCAATAGTTAATAAGGTTTTAGAAAATTCAATAGCGGAAGAATTGGAAATTGAGGCAGGCGATGAAATTCTCTCCATTGATGAGAACAAAATGGCTGATATGATTGACTACAATTTCTATTGCAAGACCGATTTTATGACACTTGAGGTAAAAAAGAAAAACGGCGAAATTGAAGTTATTGAACTTGAAAAAGATTTTGATGAAGACTTGGGTATTGTTTTTGAAAGTGCGATTTTTGACAGAATTAAACCTTGCCTAAATCACTGTATCTTTTGCTTTGTTGACCAACAACCTAAGGGGTTGAGAGATACTTTATACATCAAGGATGATGATTACAGACTTTCTTATATGCAGGGTACGTATATCACTCTTACAAACCTTACCGAAAAAGACAAGGCAAGAATTCAGCGAATGCACTTAGGCCCATTTTATGTATCTGTTCATACTACAAATCCCGAATTGAGAGTAAAGATGCTCCGCAACCCGAATGCAGGCAAAGCGTTGGAAAATTTGCAATGGTTCAGAAAAAATAAAATTCCGTTTCATGCCCAAATCGTCTTGTGCCCTGGGTATAACGACGGTGCGGAACTTGAGCGAACACTGACTGATTTAGCAAAACTCAAGCGGACGGTGCTTTCGGTGGCTATTGTTCCTGTCGGTATCACTCAATTCAGGACAGAAAAACTTGTTCAGGTGGACAAAAAATGTGCGGAAGAAACTATTGAAATAGCCTCAAAATTCAAACATGTTTGTTGCTCTGACGAATTCTTTTTGCTTGCAGAAAAGCCTATTCCACCTGCAAAATATTATGGAAGTTTTAATCAGCTCGATGATGGCGTCGGATCTTTGAGGATGTTGTTGGAAGATTTTAGAAAATTAGAACTTCCAAAAGCGATGAAAAAGTCGACAAAGATAATTTTTGCAACCTCTTATGCGGCAAAACTCGCTATCGAAAAGATTTCGAGAAAGCTTAACCGTATTAAAAAACTCAAAACAGAAGTCGTTCCCGTAAAATCTAACTATTGGGGACAAGATATTACGGTTGCAGGACTTATCACAACAGACGATTTGATTGCAGCTCTAAAAGATAAAAAAGGTGATTTTGTGGTAATCCCGTCGGTTATGCTAAGACCTTACAGCGAGGATTTTCTCGACGGAAAAACTCTTACTTATGTTAAAGAACAGACACAAAAAGACTTTTTTGTCCTCAATAATATATACTCAGTAAAGGAATTGACAGACTTTTTGTTAGAAAATCAGGAGGTTTTATGAAAAAGTTAATCTGTACATTGTTTGCGGCAGCCTTGATTTGCAGTGGATGTATCAAAACCGAAGAAACAGTCCTTATTAATAAGGACAAAAGTGCGGAAATATCAGATTCGCTAATGGTTGATGAACAGTATGTCGTGAGTGACGACACTTTTTCAAGAGCAATTATTACGGCTCAAAACAAATATCCTGACGTTGAAATCACGAATGTCGGCAAGAAAGGTTTTGTCGGTAAAAAATTTACTTACAAAATAAAAGATATTACCAAATCTAATGCGGAACAAATTCTCGGATTTCACAGTCGCAACGAAGGTGGTATCTTTTTACAGGAAAAGAAAGGCTTTTTCAAAACCAGATATATTGTAGATGCCGAATTTGATATTCCTCACACCGCAAGAGATATTTCGGGAACTATGGGACGAGCTCTTACATACGAGCAAATTTCTTACATTTTCAATTCCGAGTTTAAAATAAAAACACCTATTAAAGCTGTGATTACAAATGCAACAACTTCTGACGATGAAAATATGATGTATACGTGGACTTTGTCGACAGAAAATTCAACTCCGATAAAACTGGAATATGACATTTATCACATCGCAAATATCGTTTGGACATCGATTTTTGGAGTTTTGGCAGGATTGATTATGTTGTTTAAAATCTACAAATTTTTCAAAAAAGAAAGTCCCGAAGAAATCAAAAGACGGCAGGCATTTTTCTAATCTGTCGGACTAGACGTCGTCGGTGATAAAGCCTGTCTGAATGATGTCTTTGCCAAATTTTGCTTCAAGTTTGTCAAAACATTTTGCCAATTTCTCTTTTTTTAATTCTTTTTCGTTGTCGACAAAGAGAGAAAGTTGAGCTTCTTTGTTGTATTCAAAATTCTCTAAAACCACGCCTGTACTGCGATATAGAATGTTAGGGTTGTAAATTTCCTCGAGCATTTCAAAAATCAGGTCGGAGATTTCCAACTCAAAACTCGTTGGAGTATTCAAAACCCGTTTGTCGAAATATACCTTGAAATCCTTTGTCCTTAGCATAATTCCGATAACGTGGCATTTTGCGTTAAGTTTCCTGAGTTTTACGCAGGCTCTGTGGATGTGATAGTTTAGAGAATTTTTTAGGTATTCCTTGTCGGAGGTGAATTTTGCCATTGCACTTGTCTTTTGGATTGATTTCGGCAACTTGACCTCGTTGGAAACGGGGGAAACAGTTTCGCCCAAAAGTTCGTGCTTCATCTCTAAACCTCGAATTCCGATTTGCTTGTTGAGCCAAATATCCGATTGCTTGACGAGTTCTGCTGCCGTCAAAACCCCGTTTTTTCTGAGAAGTATGGACAAATTTTTCCCAATTCCCCAGATTTCATCAATGCTCGTCCGTTCGAGTACAGGCATGATTTTTCTTGAACCTATCAGAAAAACTCCTGCATTCATCTTTTTTGCCTTGTCAGAGGCAAGTTTTGCCAAGGATTTTGACGAACTTACTCCGATAGAAACGGGAATGTCGACTTTCTCCAAAATATCTGCACGTATCATCTCTGCGATTTCCAAGTAATTTCTTTTGTAAAGGCGTTCCAGCCCCGTCAAATCCACAAATGCCTCATCAATCGAATATATCTCGACTTTTGGGCTGAATTCTTTCAAAACCGCCATCACCTGTTCTGATATTTCCCCGTAAAGGTCGTGGCTTGCATTGATAAAAGTCGCATTTTTCATGTCCCCTTTTATCATAAAATACGGAATTCCCATAGGGATGCCGAGAGCTTTCGCCTCTTTTGAACGTGATATTACGCATTGCCCCCTTGCCGACATCACACAAACCGGCTTGCCTTTCAGTTCGGGGTTCGCTTTTTGTTCGCACGAAACAAAAAATGAGTCGCAGTCCACCAACGCTATAACGCTTTTCTTTGCCATAGCAATATTATCAATTTGTTTTTGAATTTCGTCAAAATCTTTTTCCATTAGTCGATTACGATTTCTTTTTCGCCTTTGTATGTAACGTAGCCCAAATTCGCTTTTGGCGGCTTTTTCAGATACTTTCTTTTTGTGTAAATTACACCGATTTTTGAAGAATTCGGTGCGGAAGAATTCTCTTTTGCAAGCTTTGCACATTTCAAAATCAAGCTGTCGGGCGGATTTTCACCCTTCAACAAAACATGTGACCCTGCACAATCCTTTGTGTGAAACCACAAATCTTCATCTTTTGCCAATTTCGATACTATGTAATCGTTTTGGCGGTTATTTTTGCCGATAAAGATTGTAAAATCACCTTCTTGAAGTTTTAGAGGCTCAAGTGACGAGTGATTTTTTTCTTTTTTTTCGGTGTCAGGTTCAAGTTCAGCCTTAATTTCCAAAAGTTCCCTGATATTTTCCGCACGGTTAATCGAATACAAAACCTGCTTGAAATAATTCAAATTTCCCTCAAATTGTTCCTTCATCTCGCCGAGCTTTTGTTTTGAGGTTTTACCCTTGTTGTAGAGTTTGTAAAACTTGTTGGCGTTCTCTTTCAGCGTTTTGGTGTTGTCCAATTCTATTGTGATGTTGCGGTTGTTTTCATAATCAAAAACATCTATAAACGGCGAGTAATCCTGATTGTTGTACAAATTTGCCATAATCAAATCGCCGTAAAGTCTGTATATCTCGGTCTTTGCCTCTCTTTCAAGTTGAGCAGAAAGTTTGTCCAAAGAGTTTTGATATTTTCGGATTTTCTGATTTGTAATTGTCGTGAGGTGAGTTTTCAGTGCCTGAAATTTCTCTTTCTCCTGATAATACGTAAAGTAATTGTCCAACATCTCGTTTATGGAGGTTTGTGCTTGCGGATTTTCGATTAATTCACTAAAGAGCGAATACTCTTTGAAATCCTTTGATATTACAGGCGAAAGCCCTTTGAGTTCTATAAAATTCTTGATTTTTGCAAGCGGACAAGTTTTAACTTTTGAGGCAAAGGAGTTTGAAATCCAGTAAAAATCCTTGCTCAACGTTTCCGGATTAATTTCACCGTTGTAAGTCAAAATGTCAGTTTTATTTTGCTTTGGCGGATAAGTGTACGGCAAAGTCCCTGCCATTTCTCGAACACTACTTTTTTCGGAGCCGACGTTGTGGGCACAACCGATAATTATATTTGTGTCGTAGTTGTACAGCACGACGTTTGAATGTTTGCCCATAAGCTCGATTGCAAGGCAAAGGTAGATTTTTTCGGAAAGCTCATTGAATGTTTCAATGTAAAACTCCAAAATTCTCTCGTAAGGCGGTTGTTTAACCTCGCAAATTTTAGAATTTTCGAGATATTTTCTCAAAAGCATACAAAACATCGGCGGCTTTTTCGGAATTTCAATCAGTCGTCGTTCTTCGTTTTCCCTGCTCATAAACGCAATATGGTGTAATTGCGGATTGATGTTTATATAAAATTTTCTGTTTTCGCCAAGGCTACGTATTGAAAAAACAAACTCTCTTCTGGTCGGCTGTTGAATTTTTTGAATTCTTGCACCCGTCAAAAAGTCTTTATTCTCTTCTACCCACGCCTTGAGCGTCAAACTGTCAAAAGTAATCATAAGTTTATTGTAGCACGAAAAGTTTATGTAAAACTTACCTACTTGACATTCAGCAATCCTTCCTCTATCATCGCAGAATGAAAAGTTTTATTGACAATATTTTAAAAAATAAAAAACGGAAAACAAAAAGTCTTTGCGATACAGAAACCATGGGTGTAAATATTGACAAGAACGAGTTTTACGAAATAAAACTTTCAAATTCCGCACACCCCGAAGATTTTGGAAAGAAAACCCGTTAAATTTTTACCATTTCGTGGTAAGGAAGATCTGAAAATTTGTGCTTTTTGTATACATGAACCGCATGCTCGTTTTCTTTTTCTACTTCTAGTCTGAAAATCGTATTTTTGTATTCAGTTTCGATAAAATTGAAAAATTTTGGTATAATTCCAAATCCGCGGAATTCCGGTTTTAGATATAAATCTTCAAACCAAATACATTCTTTGCCATATTCTGTTGAAAAGCTGTGAGCAATCATCGCATATCCCAAAACTTTTTTGGCTTGGGTAAAAACAAATCCGTCAATATATGGCGAATTCCCTATGCAGTTTTCAAAATCCGCCTCAAAAATTTCCGCACTGCCATTGGTATGGACAGCCTCCGAAGCATAAAATATCGCCATCATATCAATAACTTCTTTTTTGTGTTCGGCTCTCATTTTTTCGATATTAATTTGCATAATTTTACCCCTATTTAGTATTATTTTTTAAATAAAGACAAAAAGACTCCACGAAGAGTTTCGTGAAGTCTAAAATTTATTTTTTGTTAAGCGATTACTTTAACCCAGCCTTCAGGGCCTTCGATTTTGCCGAATTGAATACCTGTTAATGTATCGTACAATTTTTTAGATATCGGCCCCATTCCGTTTTGCGAGTTTTTAAATACGATTTCTTTGCCGTGGTCATTTACTTTTGCCACCGGAGAAATAACCGCAGCAGTACCGCACAAACCGCATTCTACAAAGTCGCCGAGTTCCTTCAGGTAAACTTCTCTTTCTTCAACTTCATAACCCAAATTTTTTGCCAATGTCATTAATGAGCGTCTTGTGATTGATGGCAAAATGCTTGGTGATTTCGGTGTAACTACTTTGTTGTCTTTAGTTACGAAGAAGAAGTTTGCACCGCCTGTTTCTTCGACTTTAGTTCTCGTTTGAGGGTCAAGGTACATGTTTTCGTTAAACCCTTCCTCGTGAGCTTTTACAATCGGGTAAAGGCTCATTGCGTAGTTCAAACCTGCCTTGATGTGACCCGTGCCGTGAGGTGCGGATCTGTCGTAATCGCTGACCTTCAAAACGATTGAGCTTGAACCTCCTTTAAAATATGGCCCGACCGGAGAAACAAAAATCCTAAACTGGTATTCGTTTGCCGGTTTTACACCCATAACAGGGCCGGTTGCGAATAATACAGGTCTGATGTATAAAGCAGCCCCTGTTCCGAATGGTGGAACATATTCAAGGTTTGCTTTTACAACTTTTTCTACCGCATCAATAAATCTTTCTTCCGGAAATTCAGGGATTTCCAATCTTCTTGCAGAATCAATCATTCTCTTTGCGTTCATATCAGGTCTGAAAACGACTACATGCCCGTCCTCGGTCGTGTATGCTTTCATTCCTTCAAAACACGTTTGGCAATAGTGAATTACACCTGCACATTCGCTCATCGGAACTGTTGCGTCTTCTGTAATACAGCCGTCATCCCATTTGCCGTCTTTATAATTTGATACGTATCTCTTTTCTGTTTTGTAATACCCAAAACCGAGATTTTTCCAGTCAATGTTTTTCTTTTCCATGTAAAAACCCTCTTTTCTTCTTATATATCGTAGAAAAATTTAGCTGATATGTCAAATTAAGATTTTATAAGGACTTATATCTGATATTTGCATAAATTTTTAAAACCAGCGGATAAAGAAGCGAGATAAAGCTTCCCAGAATAAAAAATCCCGAAGTTCCGCCTATATTTCTGCCAAAAGTTTCAATAAGAAATGATATTAAATGGGAGCAAATAAGATAAATTCCGAGAGCTCCGATTAAATAAAGGAAAATTTTTGCCGGTATTGAGAAATTTTTTGTGTCAAAATTAACCATTCTGTTTTCGATAATCCAGCCTAAGAACATTCCTAATACGAAGCCGGCTTTAGGAAGTGATTCAAACTTCATAGATTCGGGGTCAACGAGAATTTGTCCGTTCAAATAGTCGACAGGATAGGTTTTTAATTCTGTGTATAAAACCAATAATAGCGAGGCAATTAAAACAATAGCAAAAAGAACAATGTCGTTGTTTTTGTTTTTCTCAAGCCATTTTAAAAGCTTCAGGTTGCCAAAAAGAACAAAAGCTCCTAATATGATAGACACTACAACATCTTGTGGAGTGTGTACTCCGAGATAATTTCTTGAAAATCCGACAAGCAAAATCGCCAAAATTGAAAGATATCTTGCGAGTTTGTTTTTCCACAGCCAAACGGCAATCGAGCCGAATATTGAAGTTGCACCGGCAGTATGCCCGCTTGGAAAAGAGTATCCTGTTGCCATTTTAATCGCAGACGGCACTGGTTGAATTCTGCTGTCCAAAACCCACGGTCTGTAAATGCAAGCGGTAACTTTTAAAAATTGATTAATCATCAAGCTGAAATAAAAGGTAAACAGCATATAAAGCCCGCATTTTTTGTCAATCATCCAATAAATTAAAGCGACAACCCAAAGCAGGAAAAGATATTCCCCAAATTGGGTAATAAAGCCAAAAAGGTTGTCAAAAATACCATGTGTAATTTCTCTAAAATTTTGTAAAATAAGTAAATAATCTATCTGTAATTCCAAAAATCTACCCATAATAATCTATTGTAAAAACACAAACCCCTAATGTCAAATTGTTAACTGTTTTACAATAAGATTGTCATCTTTTAACATCTCAGATTTGGAAAATATAGGAATTTCCGATGTTGGAATTTCTAACCCCCAGTTATCCCAACCTTCATAATTTTTACGAGCAAAAAGTTCAATTTTTTCTTGTTCTGGAAACATTTTTGTTATGCCCTGAATAACCTCTTCTGGTTTTTCGCTATGCTTGCCCCTCTGAACAGAAATTAATTGTCGGACATTCCTAGCACCTCTAGGAGTTGGAAATTTCCCCTTTTTAAAGGCTAAAACAAATTCTGTTTGACTTAAGGTATAACGACCAGGGTTATGTATCATTTTATCCCAAACAAAAGCAACTGTTTTATACTCGAAGCCCCAACTATTACCTAAATCTATTGAATTGGCAAACTGAGGTCCTGTTGTCCACATGAACAAAAGACAATCATCTGCCGCTATAGCAGAAACATCTAACATTTTTAGTTGTTTCAACTTCAATGTAGGATACTTAAAAGAAGCTGAACTAATAAATATTTTTTTCTTAAACCCAATATTTTCATCTTTTATGGTAGTTTTGTCATACTGCATTTTTCCACCATAATCCCATGGCGGATCTGCATATATAACCTGATACTTCTTCTTTGGGAACTCGGGATATAACCCAGCCAACGGATTTATTTTTATCAAATCTTTAGACTGCCTATTATATATTGAATATGCGGTTATATTTTCATTAATCATTTTAAACTCACCTATCCCCTTGTTGTATTTTAATCCAAAATGTAAATTTAGTCAATTTTTTTTGTTGCTTAAAGTCCGTTGTTATATAACCTGAAATTTATATAATTTAAACAGAGGAATTATGAATATAAAAGAATTTGGACAAAGAGTTCGTTATTTGAGAAAAAACTTGGGATTGAGTCAAGAAAAATTTGCATTATCCATATCTATGGACAGGACATATTATGCAGATATTGAAAACGGCAAAAGAAATCTATCCTTTAACAATATTTGTAAAATTGCTAATGGTTTAGGCTTATCTTTGAGCGAGCTATTTAAAGAGGGATTTTAATATGGGAAAACTTGAATTAAGTCATCGTAAAAATTGGCAGACAGGGTGTGGACAACAAGCAACAAATGCCGAACGAAATTTGTACAGGGCTTTTGAAGGTTACTTTAAAGGAACAAAATACCATTTGCACAGAAAGCCGAAACATTTAAAAGCTCTTTACAATAAGGTTCAACTGTCGCAAGAAGAATTGTCACAGATTTATCAGCCAGCTATTGATTTAAATCGTACCAAGTGGGGTATTACTCCAGATTTTGCCATTGAAAATTTAGAATCTAAAAAAATTCTGTTTGGAGAAATTAAAAGACAAGACGGTTGGGTTGAAAATACAACACCAACTGCAGGGCGAGGAAATGTCCATGAAAGATTTTGTAAACTATTTAGTCCAGGTTTGTTAAAAGCATGCAGGGAAATTGGGAACATTAAGGATTCAACCATTTTGCCATTTTGGGTAGTCTTTGAAGGTGATATCACAAGAGATCCAAAACGAAATCGAGAAATTGCTTTTTGGTTTGACAAGTATGATAAAAATTATTTTATGTGGAGACCTCAAATGACCGAAAATCCACTTATTGAACATTTTGATAAATACCTTAAGCCATACTTAGAGTAATTATTAAATTTTACTATTGACTGATAGTAACTATCAGGTTGTAAACTGTATATGTATTCAGAAATTTAGAGATGTTATGAAGAAATTTTTGAAACTGTTTTTATGTATAACAATATTTTCAGGAGGTATAATTTTTAACTTCTCCCTAAAATCTCCTCCAAATCCTTTTCGGGTTTTGTAATCGGTTTTATTTTGAATTTTTCAACCAGAATATCAAAAACCGCAGGCGAAATAAATGCAGGCATGCTAGGTCCGAGTTTTATGTTTTCAAACCCGAGATATAGCAAAGTCAGGAGAATGCAGACCGCTTTTTGTTCATACCAAGAGAGCACAAGCGAAAGCGGCAGCTCGTTAATTCCGCAATTAAAGGCTTTCGCAAGCTCAAATGCCACATTTATTGCCGAATAAGCATCGTTACACTGCCCCATATCAAGTATTCTCGGGATACCGTTGATTTCACCCAAATCCAAATCGTTAAATCTGTATTTTCCGCAGGCGAGCGTCAAAACAAGTGTGTCTTTCGTGGTCTTTTTGACAAATTCCGCGTAGTAATTTCGACCGGGGCGAGCTCCGTCGCAACCTCCGACAAGGAAAATGTGACGAATATCACCATTTTTAACACCTTCAATAACTTTGTCCGCAACAGACAACACCGTGTGATGTCCGAACCCGACCGTCAAGACGTCACCGCCGTTAATGCCGTGCATTTTTTTATCTTCTTTGTAACCGCCAAGCTCAAGAGCTTTTTCTATAATCGGCGTAAAATCTTTCTCCTCTCCGATATGTTTGCACTCGGGATATGCAACCACGGAGGTCGTAAAAACTCTGTCCTTGTAGCTGTCTTTTACAGGCATGATACAATTTGTCGTAAAAAGTATCGGGGCGGGAAGATTTGCAAACTCCTTTTGCTGATTTTGCCAAGCCGTGCCGAAATTTCCTTTCAAATGAGGGTATTTTTTTAATTCCGGATAAGCATGACACGGAAGCATTTCGCCGTGGGTGTAGATGTTAATGCCCCTGTCTTTTGTCTGTTCCAAAAGAAGAGCTAAATCGTGTAAATCGTGTCCCGACACGACAATGAACGGACCTTTTTTAATATTTGTCGTGACTTTTGTCGGCTCGGGCTGACCGTAGGTTTCCGTGTTTGCCTTGTCTAAGAGCTCCATACATTTGAAATTTACCCCGCCTGTTTTCAAGACAAGGGCGGTTAATTCCCCCAGCGGAATGTCTTTTGTAATGGCGTTCAGGGCTTCATAAAAGTAGTTGTCGACTTCTTCGCACTTGTAGCCCAAAATTCTGGCGTGATGAGCATACGCAGACATTCCTCTCAACCCGAAAAGAATTAGCGATTTAAGACTTCTGATATCTTCTGAGGTGTTCCAAATGGATTTAACATCAAAAGTCTTGTCGCAGTTGATTTTTTCTATGATTTGCTCCGTAATATTTTTGATAGAATTGTTGCAAAAGTTGACGTTTGTCACGGTTGTGAAAAGTCCTTCGATTATCAAATCCGTATTCTCCGGTGATTTTTCGCCACAAACTGCAAGTTCTATGACGGCATTGGTTAATTCGTCTTGAAGGTTAGCTGTATCGGGTTGTTTGCCGCAAATACCGACCTTTGTGCAACCTTTACCGAAAGCGGTTTGTTCGCACTGAAAACAAAACATGTTCATAAATTTCTCCTATAAAATGTGATAAAAACGGATTTACACAATTTATAGAAAAAACAACGGTTTCCCAACATCCCGACAAGGGCAATACAAAGTGCTAAAATCTAAATTGCTGCTGTGGATAAGACAAACAGGAACAATAACCAAATTTAACCTATCTAATTGTTACATTGTCTACAATCTAAAATCGGTTTGTGGTATGATTGGGCATTGTATAATAAGTGGAGAATATTTTGAAAAAGATTTTATGTTTCGGTGACAGCAACACGTACGGCTACATCCCGAATAACGGTGCAAGATATGATAAAAATACACGTTGGACAGGAGTTCTGTCACTATTGTCGCACGGCAAGTTTGAAATAATAGAGGATGGTTGCAACAATAGAACCGCTTTCGCCGCAAATTCTGCAGGTAAAATCTTTACGGGTTACGAAATCCTTCCGGAACTTCTGACAGACGACTTTGATGCGGTAGTTTTAGCAATCGGGATTAATGATACTCAGTTTTTGTATAATCTTTCTTCAATCGAAATCGCCAGCGGGGTCGAAAAGCTTATAAATATAGTAAAAGCAAAATCTCCGCAAGCAAAAATTCTTTTGGTTGCTCCGTCGATTTTGACGGATGATGTTTTGAATGGAAATTTTGCGTGTCTGTTTGATAGAACTTCTGTTGAAAAATCTCGACAATTACCACTTCTTTACAAAAAAATCGCAGAAAAACAAAATATAGAATTCTTTGATTTAAATTCTGTTGCAAAAACATCATCTCTTGACGGTTTGCATTATGCCCCCGAACAACATCTGAAGATTGCTCAGGCTATATTTACAATATTGTCGGAACTTTTTTAATTTTCTTGAAGCATTTTTAAAAGGTTTTATAAAAATTTTGTTGACAAGCTTTTTTCGTTGTAATTTAATATTTTGTGCAAATTTTATAAAGAGGAATATTTATAGCAAAGGGCAAATCAATGAAAATATTAGTAGGATTATCGGGTGGAGTAGATTCTTCGGTTACGGCACTTATTTTAAAACAACAGGGGCATGACGTTATCGGTGCAACAATGTCAATTTGGGGCAAAGACGGTATGGCTCTCAAATCAGGACACAAAAACGCTTGTTACGGCCCTGACGAAAAAGAAGATATTGAAGAAGCTCGCAGAATTGCCGCTCAAATCGGTATACCTTACTATGTTTTTGATTGCGTTGAGCAGTATGAAAAAATCGTTTTAGAAAACTTTAAGTCCGAATATATTCAAGGAAGAACACCTAATCCTTGTATTTGGTGTAATGCTCTTGTAAAATTTGGGGCTTTGCCGCATATCGCAAGAGAAAACGGAATTGAGTTTGATAAGTTTGCAACAGGACACTATGCAAGAGTGGAAGAAGTGAACGGTAGATTTTTGTTAAAAAGAGGAATTGCTCCGAATAAAGATCAGTCATATTTTCTTTATCGACTAAAGCAAGAACAACTTAAAAATATCCTATTGCCTCTCGGAAATTATACAAAAGATGAAATCCGAGCAATCGCAAAAGGAAATGGGCTGGATGTCGCAGACAAACCAGACAGCCAAGATTTTTATGATGGTGACTATAACGAACTTCTCGGTATAAAAGAAAAAGAAGGAAACATCGTGGATGTTGACGGAAACGTTCTCGGCAAGCACAAGGGGATTTGGAATTACACTATCGGTCAACGCAAAGGTGTCGGAGTATCTTCTACAGAACCGCTGTATGTTTTAAAACTTAATAAAGATACTAATGAAGTTGTAATCGGTCCACGTGATAAAACTTTTAAAAAATCATTGACTGCCGTAAATCTGAATTGGATAGCATTTGACAAACTTGAAAAAGAATTGTCGGCACAAGCTAAAATCCGCTCAACTCAACAGCCGACACCTGTTATAATTCGACCGAATGCAGACGGAAGTGTAAACGTTGAATTTGAAGAATATCAAAAATCTGTTGCAATCGGACAATCTGTCGTGTTTTATAACGATGATGTTGTTCTTGGCGGTGGAGTTATTGAAAAATCAGAATAAATATTTACGCACTAATCGGTTCTTTTGATAAAATATTGACTGCGGCCAGTGCTGTTTTTCTTAATTCCTTATAATATTGCTGTTCTTCACTTGTTGTAGCAAGATTTTTCCCTTCCGTCGCAATCTCGGAAATTTGTTTGAGCAAGTCTATTGTCATCGTTATTTCTTTAAACAAACTTCCTTCATCTCGGATAGAATTTTCTCGAGATTTATCCATAATTGCAGCCCAGTTTTCTGTGGAATTCTCGAATTTGCTGTTGAGTTCCGCCCAATCATATATGTGATTTGCAATTTTTGTGTCAAGTTCGATTTCTCTAAAATCGTTATCCAGTTTAAGCATTTTATCGTTGTAGCTTTTTAGAGATTTTTGTTCGCCTGTTACAAAATAGGTCAAGACAGGGTCTGGGTGTGAAAAATCTTTTTGCTCTTTTTTTTCGAAAGCTGGATTTTTTTGCCGTTTAATTTGCGTATTGGCAATTACTCCTACTGATGCTGCAAGCTCGATTGCATTCATTCCGCCAAATTTTTGTTCGACAATGTCGTTGATTATCGGAATTTGTTCATATCCGTTTAGCATAGAAAGCAAATGTCCTTTTTCGGATAATTGATTATTTGTGTCCAAGTAGCCAAATTCTTGCAAGGTTTTTCGTTTTAAGTTAAAAGTGTTTAGGAATTTTTGTTGTTTTTCTTTTGCGATATTTTCATCATTGTCGTAAGTGTAAAAAGATTTCTTTGCAATTTCGTTTATTAATTCATCGTTGTCGCATGAGTCATAATACCCTGCAACAAATGAATAATCAGGATTAAACGCACTTTGCAGTTCGTTCGGTTTTGAATTAATCAGATAATCAAATTCTCCTGCCTGTTCGCCGTTCATGCTCATCGTGTAGCAATAACCGATTTTATCAATTCCTCGTCTGCCTGCACGTCCTGCCATTTGGTGAAATTCGTTCGGTGTAAGAGCTCTTCTGCCGCAAATGGCATCAGGGCTTGAAGAAGGCTTGACATACGAGGTTATGACAGTAGTTCTTGCCGGCATGTTGATTCCTGCGGAGAGGGTTTCCGTTGCAATCGCAACTTTTAATAATTTCTTCTGAAACAGTTCTTCTACAAGCTCTTTTTGTGTCGGCAAAAGTCCTGCATTATGGATTGCATATCCCTTGTAAAGAGCCTTTTTATTTAAGGTTTCGCCCAAATATTTCCCTTCTTTTTTATACCTGTTTAAGATTTCGTCAATCTGAGCAATTTCTTCTTTGGAGTTCAGTTTTTCCCCGAATTTAGCCAGATGTTCGAGAATTTCTTTACTGTTCTTTTTATTAAAAACAAAGAAAATTGCAGGTAATTTGTCCTGTTTTTTTAGCATTGTGACCATTCTCTGATAATCTTCATCTTGAGGTGTCGGAATTCGTTTGTCCGGGATGATTTTTCCTTCTTTGTTTTTTCGAGGTTTTACTGGTTTTTTGCTGCCGGACATTATAAGGTTTTCAAATTCCAACGGAACATGTCTGAATTCCGTCGGAACATTAATAAGCCCAACTACAGGTTTTTCTGTAATTGTCGGGTTTTGAAACATTAAATCGGCTTTTCCTGATAAAATTTTGTCTTGTGATAAATTAGGGCTTAAAAATCCGAAATCTCTTGACTTTGCCATCCATTTAGCGATATCTGAATTGTTACCTATAGTTGCAGATAGAGATAATAGCTGCGTTTTAGGATCAGATAAAATTATGGACTGTTCCCAAACTCCGCCTCTATCTCTGTCGCCGAGATAGTGCAACTCGTCAAAAACGACTGTTCCTAAATTGTCTAAAAGCGGGTTGTGGTCGTTGAATTTTTCCTGAAAAATCATGTTTCTATAAACTTCAGTTGTCATAATTACAACGGGGGCTTCTTTGTTAATCTTTGTATCACCCGTAATCAGCCCGACATTTTCCTTGCCATAAATTTTTTGAAAATCTCTAAATTTCTCATTGCTTAATGCTTTTAGAGGGGTTGTGTAGAATGTTTTTTTGCCGTTTTCTAAGTTTTTGCTGATTGCATATAGTGCGATTGCGGTTTTGCCGGTACCGGTCGGAGCTGTTACCAGAACATCATTTCCGCCATATAAAAAAGAGGCACTTGCTTTTTGAAAAATATCGGGTTCAGCACCGTTTGGGAGTTTAAAATAATTTTCGCCAAGTGTTGTTTCAAAACTTTTGCCTGTAAACGGTACTAGGTTTGCCGAGTTCGCAGACATTAGCAAAAGACTTTTCAACAAATCCTTCGACGGCTCATTTTGTGTGAGATTTTGAGGTCTTTGTTGAACTTTCGGGCTCAAAGGTTGTTGTGCGGTAACTGAAAACGGTAAAATTTTGCCAATCATACTAAACTCCAATTTATCTGATATAATTTCAAAACCCGTAAATAAAAATTTTTGCGTCTTTTTTAAAAAATCAATACTTGAAAATTAATATTTTTCTGTTAAGATAGTCTTGTGCCCTTTGGGCGAAACAATGTGCGCCCGTAGCTCAGCTGGATAGAGCGTTTGGCTACGAACCAAAAGGTCGGGAGTTCGAATCTCTTCGGGCGTAATAAACAGTTCTTCAATTTTGGAGGACTGTTTTTTTATATTGTTTATTACACTCTAGAGATTCGAACTTAAATTTTTCCTGTTGGGAAAAATTTAGGAGTTAGCTTTGCATCCGCATTGACAAGCCTCGTGTTGCTCGGCTGTCACTGCAGAGAATCTCTTCGGGCGTAAATAAAAAGACAGTTCCTATTCCCATACCCATTCCATTATTTTTCTGCTAATATTAAACCGTTATGATAAAAGATTGGGCTATTGAAAAAATATTTTTGTTGTTGGCGGTTGTGTTTGGGTTTTTGTATGTATTTATATTACCACCGTTTCAATCTGTGGACGAAGACATGCACTTTTTTAGAGCTTATCAAATTTCTCAAGGGAAATTTCTTGCTCACAATCTCAATGGAAAAATCGGTGACATAATTCCGTCATCGCTATCAGCCTTTTATGACGACTATTTCCCTTTTGTAAAAAATATCGACAAAAAGTCAGACTTCCAGACTATCAAATCGACTTTCGCAAAAAAAATAGAACCAACCAAAACACAATATACTGAATTCCCAAACACAGCTCTTTATTCGCCGATTTGCTATCTTTCGCAAGCTCCCGCAATAAATCTCGGCAAAGTTCTTTCTGATAGACTTGCAGTTGCGTATTATCTCGGCAGGCTCGGCAATTTGCTACTCTACTGTTTGCTGGTTTATTTGGCTTTGCGAACTGTTCCGTTTTTCAAACTCCCGCTTTTGTGTCTTGCACTAATGCCAATGTCGTTGTCACTTGCCGGAGCTTATACCTGTGATGTAGCTGTTTTAGGGTTTAACTTTTTATGGATAGCTCTTCTTTTAAAGTGTTTAACTAACGAAAAATCGCTCAAATTCTTTGACAAACGACTTTTGGCTTTAACGATTACCGCAATACTTATTGCTTTATCTAAATCTTATATTTTGCTGTTACCGCTGATTTTTCTTTTACCAATTTCAAAATTCAACTCAAAGAAAAGTTATGTCATGTCGATTTTGACAGTCTTGATCTCAACCTTCGGAGCTTTGATATTTTGGAGTTTTTGTATAAAAGGACTTACCTTAAATATGAATAACACCGTCGCAAATTCTGACCTGCAAATTGCTTTCATAAAATCACACCCGATACAATATATCGGGGTTTTAATCAAGACATTTTTCGTCAAAACTCCACGCTTATTTATCACAATGATTGGAGTTTTAGGTTGGCAAGATACTCGTCTTGACTTTATGACATACCTTATTTATCCGTTCTTAATTTATTTCGGGATTAAGGCTGACGGCTTCAATTTCAAACTCCAAAATTGGCAAAAAGCAATTATTGCAGTGACGATTTTGACAGGTGTCATAATTACATATACAAGCCTTTACATAATGTGGACACCAGTTGGAAACAGTGTTGTTCTCGGGCTCAATGGCAAATATTTTATTCCACTTATGATGCCTATGTTTTTACTTTTTAAAACATCAAAGGCAAAATACGACTACAATTCAGTAAAATATGCAATCGTTGTCGCTTTAATTTTAATCTTGGCATCTAGTGAACTTTCGATTTTACACAGATTTTACAATATAACACCACAACTGTATTACAAGATTTAGTATGCGGGGCGAAATTCGTTACGAATTTCGCACGCGTTTTCACATATATTAATTTTCAGGATTGTTTAATGCTTTTATTATCTGTTTTAGGGTAAATCTTCGATTACCGTCGTCTGTTTTGGCATTTAGCATATTTTTTACTAATTTCTGGTTTTTGCCGTTAATTTTTTGATAAAGTCTGATTACGTCGTTGTTGTTTGATTTCGGTCGTTTGGCTCCGTTTGCTCGTTCTTGTGTTCGAAGTTCTTTTACTGCATCAAACATTGTATTTAACAATTTGTTTCGCATTTTTGTAAATCGTTTGATTTTGCTGCCAAAATCCTGTTTTGATTTAAATCTTTCTTTGATAATATTTATGCCGTCTTGTTTTATTTGAAGTTTTTTAGCTTTGTTTGCAAGTTTTTTCGTTATTTTTAATTGAGCTTTTTCAATGGCAATTCTTTCGGCTTCTTTTTTTGCAGCAAGTTCTTTTGCTTCTCGTAAAGCTATAAGAGGAGCTTCGTTTATTTCAGTAATGCTTTCTTTTTCTAATATTTTAGGTAAGAATGAATGCATAAAATTACGTCCTGCTTTTCTTATTGCGACTCTGGTTTTAGGGAAAAACAGTTCGTTTGCCAGAATGTTGAAATCTGTTTGTTGTTCTTTTTTTAATCGTTTGCTCGAAATGTAAAAAGGGTTTTTCAGGTTATTTTTAAGGATTTCAACACGTTCTTCTTTGCTCATTCCGTACGTTTCAGTGAGAATTTCTTCAAAATTTTTGATGTTATCTGCCAAAGTTTTAGATCCGAATACATCTGCATAAAAGTTGAAGTCGTCGGCAGAACGCATAATTTTGTGGTTGTCTACAAAATAGTTTAAGACTTTTCGCATGTTTTTATCTTCATCAACTCTTTCAAAAAGTCTTTGAGCTTGTTTTGCAGCTTTTTCGTCGGCGATTTCGTTTGCGTAAATATATCTGTCCCTAAAGTTAATATTTTTTTTGTTTGTTGTTTTTAATAAATATTCGCAGAAATTTATTTCTTCATCGCTAAATTTTGCAAAATCTTTGTTGAGCTTTTCGGAAAATAGAGAAGAATTGTCTATAAGTCTGATTGCGTAATGATTAAGATTTTCTGCCGCATAGTTTGTTCCGAATAATCGGACAACTTTTGATCTTGAATAATTACATTGAACTGTTAAAAGGTTTTTGAGTTTCTCTTGGTCTAGAGTCGGGATTTCGTATTCAAGTTCTTTAAGTAAATTGTCGGCAAAATCCGGTTTGTGTGCATTTAATGAGATATATGTTTTGTATTCATTAATGTTTTTATTAAGTCTTTTTACTTTGTCAGAAGATAAAATTTTGATTATATCGTCGGGATTATATTTTACTTGTGAGTTGAAAATTCCCGGTATTGAGTTTAAGTTTTTTAAGAGTTTTAGGTTGTTTTTATCTTTTGAAAGTTCCAATAATTGTGAAAGTTGGTTTAGGTCGCAGTCTGCTCTTTTAATCATGTCAATTTGGAATTTGCTTGGGTTTTTTATTGAATTGTAAAGTCTGTCGGCAAAGTTTAGTTTATTTTCTTTGATAAGATTAGGGTTGTAAAAAGTTTCGCGGTTAATTCTGTTTATTAAATGAAAGAAAAAGTCCATTTTATCGGGATTTCTCGGTGTAACATATTTTTGTAGAGAATCTTTTGATACTCCGAGTTGGTGACTTGTGGCATGCAAAAAGCCCCTAATATCGTTTTTAGAAACCTTATTAAAAAGTCCTTCAAAAGACGGTGAAGTTGTCTGTTGAATACTGTTGTTTCGGGTGTTTGGGGTATACCCCGTTATATTTGTAATTCTCATTATCGTTTCCCTCTATGTAAATTTACGGTTACATTAAACCCGAACATAAAATTTTTTGTCATTTTCTCCACGACAACTTTACAAACTTTAACCTGAGGATATATCTGTAAGTACTTGCAAATTTGGGTTTATGTACTATATTATAGGATATAGATGGGTTAATAGAATATTTTCAATATGAAAAAGGAGGTTGTTTATATGGAAACATACGGTATTGAAAAATTAGGTATAATCGCACCTAAAGCGGTTTATCGTAACCTTACGCCTGCACAGTTGACAGAAGCTGCATTGAGATTGGGCGAAGGTTCATTGAGCGACAAAGGGGCTTTTGTCGTAACTACGGGCAAATACACAGGTCGTTCTCCTAAAGACAAATTCATCGTTGATACGGAAGGCGTTCACAACGATATCGCTTGGGGCAAAGTTAACCGCCCGATCAGCAGAGAAAAATTCAACGCAATCAAAGGCAAAATTACTGCATACTTGCAAAATCGTGAAGTCTTTATTTTCGATGGTTATGCGGGTGCAGACAAAACTTACACTCAAAAATTCCGTGTAATTAATGAATTGGCAAGCCAAAACTTGTTTATTCACCAACTTTTAATCAGACCGACAGCAGAAGAACTTTCAAGCTACGGCGAACCTGATTACACAATTCTTTGTGCTCCAGGGTTCAAATGTGATCCTGAAGTTGACGGCGTAAATTCTGAAGCATGTATCGCAATCGACTACGAAGCACACACAATCATCATTTGCGGTTCAAGATATTCTGGTGAAATCAAAAAATCAGTTTTCGCAACAATGAACTACATTATGACAAAGAAAAACGTATTGCCAATGCACTGTTCTGCAAACATGGATCCAGAAACTCACGAAACAGCCGTATTCTTCGGCTTGTCAGGTACAGGTAAAACCACATTGTCCGCAGACCCTGCTCGTAAGTTAATCGGTGATGATGAACACGGTTGGTCACCGGACGGTGTCTTCAACTTTGAAGGCGGTTGTTACGCAAAATGTATTCACTTGTCAGCAGAAAGCGAACCTGAAATTTACAACGCAATCAAGTTTGGTTCACTTGTTGAAAACGTAATTATGAACCCTGAAACTCGTGAACTCAATTTTGATGACGGTTCTTTGACAGAAAACACTCGTGTAGGTTATCCTATTAACTACATTGATAACGCTGAAATTCCGTCAAAAGGCGGTATCCCGAAGGTTGTTATCTTCTTGACAGCAGATGCGTTCGGCGTACTTCCTCCAATTTCAAGATTGGACAAAAACGCTGCAATGTACCACTTCGTAACAGGTTTCACCTCAAAACTCGCAGGTACTGAACGTGGCGTAACAGAACCTCAACCGACCTTCTCTACCTTGTTCGGTGAACCGTTTATGCCAATGGATGCGTCAGTTTATGCAAAAATGCTTGGTGAAAAACTTGACAAATACGGTACAAAAGTTTACTTGGTTAACACAGGTTGGGCAGGCGGAAGTGCATCTTCAGGTGCAAAACGTATGAAGCTTGCTTACACTCGTGCAATGGTAACGGCTGCATTGAACGGCTCGTTCGACAGTGTTGAATTCAAACATCACGACGTATTCAATGTTGATTATCCGACATCTTGCCCGAATGTTCCTGATGAAAAATTGGATGCACGTGGCATGTGGGAAGATAAGGCAGCTTATGACGAACAAGCTAATAAACTTGCTCAAATGTTTGCTGATAACTTCGCTGCAAAATACCCGAATATGCCGGCAGAAGTAGTTGCTGCAGGTCCTAAACCAAAAGCAGGGGCTTTGAAATAGACTATTTCGGACAATAAAATAATAGCAAATCCTCGCAAAATTTTGCGAGGATTTTTTATGTTGAAAATTTCTCTAAGCTTCTCCCTCTACCTTTGGGATAGCTGCAGTGTGGAAAAACGTAGTGTCATCAATACATAAGTAAATAAGTGAATAAGTTCTTATATTTGTGGTGTCCGTTTTTGTTTTTGATTTATCCCTCACCCTAGCCCTCTCCCGCAAGGGGCGAGGGGATTTTTATGATACTCGCTTTACATAAAGGGCTTTTCATTTTTCACCCATCACTTCTCACTTATTATTTTTACATCGTCTTTTTGCCGATTTGGGTGTATTCAAACCCTCTTTCCAACAAGCGTTTTGCGTTGTACTGATTTCTGCCGTCGAAGATTACAGGGGTTTTCAAAAGTGATTTTATTCTGTCAAAATCAGGTCTTCTGAATTCGTTCCATTCTGTCAACAACAGCATTGCGTCTGCACCGTTCAATGCGTCGTAAGAGGATTTTGCGTATTCAATTCTGTCTTTGAAAATAAATCTTGCACTGTCAAATGCTTTAGGGTCATACGCTTGAACCTTTGCCCCTCTTTCCAACAAGGCATTGATAATAGTGATTGCAGGAGCTTCTCGCATATCGTTTGTTTTAGGTTTGAACGCCAATCCCCATACGGCAAAGGTTTTGCCTGTCAAATCTTCGCCGAAACGGTTCAAGATTTTTTTGATAAATACTTGACGTTGTCTTTTGTTGACGTCATCTGCTGACTGTAAAAGCTGATAGTCGCATTCGTTATCTTTTGCGATTTTTAAAAGTGCCTTGACGTCTTTCGGGAAACAGCTTCCGCCATATCCGAGCCCCGGGAAGAGGAACTGTGAACCGATACGTTTGTCGGCACACATCCCAATTCTGACCATTTCTGCGTCAGCACCGACTTTTTCGCAAATATTGGCAATTTCGTTTGCATAAGAAATTTTTACTGCCAAGAAGGAATTTGCCGCATATTTTGTCATTTCGGCAGATTTTACATCCATAATGATTACAGGGTTGCCTGTTCTCAAGAACGGTGAATACAATTCCTGCATAATTTCGGTTGCTTTTTGTGAATTTGAACCGATTACAACCCTGTCAGGTTTTAAAAAGTCGTCAACAGCAGCACCCTGTTTCAAAAATTCAGGGTTTGAAACAACGTCGAATTCCCCGTCGTATACGGATTTGATGATGTCCGTAACTTTGTCCGCCGTGCCAACAGGAACGGTGGATTTGTCAACGATAACTTTGTAACCGTTCATTGATTTACCGATGCTTTCCGCAACTTGGCAAACATATTTCAAATCCGCCGAACCGTCTTCTCCCTGTGGAGTTCCGACTGCGATAAAGCATACGAGTGACTTTTGAACAGATTCTTTTATGTCAGATGAAAATGTCAGTCTGCCTTCCGAAACATTTACTTTTATTAATTCTTCAAGCCCCGGTTCATAGATTGGAACAATGCCTTTTTCCAGTTTTGCAAGTTTTTCCAAGTCGTTGTCTACACAAACTACAGAGTTTCCCATTTCTGCAAGACAGGTTCCGACAACAAGACCTACGTATCCCGTTCCGACTACACATACTTTCATCTATTTATTCTCCTTTATTTTTCTGTCAAAATATTCTATTGTTTTTGTCAAACCTTCACGGATGTCGACTTTCGGCTCCCAATCGAGTTCTTTTTTTGCAAGCGAAATGTCAGGTTTCCTCTGGGTTGGATCATCACCCGGAAGCGGTTTGTAAACGATTTTTGAATTTGAATTTGTCATTTCTATGATTAATTTTGCAAAATCCAAAATCGTTCTTTCGGACGGATTGCCCAAGTTTACAGGTCCTATGAACTTTTGCGGGTTGTTCATCATTCTGACGATACCTTCTACCAAGTCCGAAACGTAGCAGAATGAACGAGTTTGCGAACCGTCGCCGTAAATTGTGATATCGTGGTTTTGTAAAGCCTGAACAATGAAGTTTGAAACAACACGTCCATCGTTCATATCCATGTTCGGTCCGTATGTATTAAAGATTCGTATAATTCTTGTATCAACGCCGTTTTGTCTGTGGTAATCCATCATAAGTGTTTCAGCACAGCGTTTCCCTTCGTCATAACAACTTCTGATTCCGATAGGGTTTACATTTCCCCAATAATCTTCTCTTTGCGGGTGAACTTTAGGGTCACCGTAGACTTCACTTGTTGAAGCTTGCAAAATTGTCGCTCTGCAACGTTTTGCAAGTCCGAGCATGTGAGTTACCCCGATTACTGAGGTTTTAATTGTTTTGATTGCGTTGTACTGGTAGTGTGGCGGGCTTGCAGGGCACGCCATGTTATAAATCTGATCAACCTCTGCAAAATATTCCTTCGTAATGTCATGACGAACCAATTCAAAATGGTCGTTTTTCAATAAATGTCTGATATTATCCTTTGAACCGGTGAAAAAATTGTCAAGACAAATGACGTCATTGCCGTCCTGTAAAAGTCTTTCGCACAAATGACTTCCTATAAATCCGGCTCCACCTGTTACCAATACTCGTTTACTCATCATTCCCTCTCTTAAACAAATTAGTATTATATCCGAAGTTTAACACAAAGATAATCAAAAATACAGCAGTATAAAGTTTTTATTAAAAAAACTTTTCAAAATTTTTATTAGGTGTATAATATGGGTGAAATTTTATATTACCCTCTTCCTTAAAATCTGGCATTCGGCATTGCCTCAATCCGATTTTAAGCCCTCTCCCGGAGGTAGAGGGGAAATTATAAGTAAAGATATAGGAAAGGACAAAAATCATGAGCGTATATGAAGCAGGAATGCTTATTTGTTTCGGTGTAAGTTGGCCGCTTGCGGCATATAAAACGTATAAAGCAAAATGTGTGCACGGAAAAAGTATTTGGTTTTCTCTTTTGATTTTGCTCGGATATGTTTGCGGTATTGTGAATAAATTGCTGTACAGTTACGATATTGTGTTGGCATTGTATTTGCTGAACGTCCTGTTCTTGCTGATAGATATGGGACTGTGGGTGAAATACAGGCACAATGTTCCGATAAATACAGTTAATCCCGCAAAGGAAGAAGTTACCGAAATTAACGAAGAAGTTGAGCTCCAATAGTAAATTGGAGCTCTTTTCTGTTATAATAATCTAAAAAGTGAGGTTATTATGGACGAAAAAGAAAAAATGCTAAAGGGGCTTGCTTATCAGGCTTTTAAGGACAAAAAACTCTTTGAGGACAGAATAAAAGCAAAAGATTTGTGTTATGAATTTAACAGCTTGAAACCTTCACAAATTGAGGAGCGAAAGACGATTATTCGTAAACTCTTCGGCAAAATTAAGGGTGATTTTAATATTGAATCAAACTTTTTCTGTGATTACGGCTACAATATCGAAATCGGCGAGAACTTTTACATCAATCACAACTGCGTCATGCTCGATTGTAACAAGATAACTTTTGGTGATAACGTTTTGATTGGTCCTAATTGCAACTTTTTCTGTGCAATTCACCCGCTTGACACCGAAAACCGAAACAGCGGACTTGAATATGCATTGCCGATTACGGTCGGAGACAACGTGTGGTTTGGTGGAAACGTTACGGTTTTGCCAAACGTTAAAATTGGCTCTGATACCGTAATTGGGGCAGGTAGCGTCGTAACAAAGGATATTCCGTCAGGGGTGGTTGCGGTCGGTAATCCGTGCAAAGTTTTGAGAAAAATTACCGAAGCTGATAAAAATAAATATTAAGATTGTAAAAGTCGGAGATATTATTAAGGTTTAAGCTTTATAATTCAATTTTCTTCTCTAAAATATAATCAGGAGAAAGAAATGGAAATAAGAAATTTAACCGAACGAGAAATGAATGTCCTCAAACTTTTGACGCAAGGGCTGGAAAATTCAGAGATTGCAAGTATACTTTTTATCAGTCCGCATACCGTAAAGGCTTGTGTCAGTTCGATTTTGAAGAAACTTTCCTCAAAAAACAGAACACAAGCGATTTATGTTGCGATGAAAAACGGCATGCTAATGTAGCAGGAAATTTTGGGGATTTTCTTCACAAAACTTTACAACCCCCTGTAAAGTCTGACAAAAACACGTTACAATATAAATATACTGTGTTTATTGTTATGGGAGCATAAAAAATGAGAAAAATTGCGTTTTTATGGTTGTATGTTGTTGCGATAGTGGCATCTTTGGGCGGATTGTTGTCTGGTTATGACACCGGCGTAATCTCTGGAGCACTGTTGTTTATAAACGAATCTTGGAATTTGTCGGATTCTATGCAGGGAATTTTGGTAAGTTCCGTATTGATAGGTGCTGTCATCGGGGCAGCCACAAATGGAATTTTGGCTGATGTTTTCGGTAGAAAAAAGATAATTATGGCGACTGCCGTAATTTTTATCACAGGTTCGATTTTGTGCGGGCTTGCTCCCAATATCTATGTGCTGATTGCCTCAAGAGTACTTGTCGGGCTTGCTGTCGGCATAGTAAACTTTGTCGTTCCCCTGTATTTGTCAGAGGTTTCACCGAAGGCTCTGCGTGGAACTCTTGTATCGCTCTACCAGTGGGCAATTACGGCAGGAATTTTGTTCTCATACTTTATTAATGCTGCGTTTGCACAAGCTGTTTATAACTGGCGTTGGATGTTGATGGCAGGAATTTTACCTGGGGCGGTTTTGCTTGTCGGAATGCTCTTTATGGGTGATACTCCGAGATGGCTTGTCAGCAAAAATCGCGACGAAGAAGCAAAACGAGTTCTCAAAAAGATTGAACCGGATACGGATGTTGACGCTGAAATTAAGCAAATAAAAGATACAATCAACGCAGAAAGTGGCGGTGCAAAATCAAATTTCAGGTTTAAAAAGTGGATGATTATGCCGTTTGTCGTCGGTATCGGGATTATGTTTGCCCAAATTTGTACAGGGATAAACACGATTATTTACTACGCACCGACGATATTTAAAACGGCAGGGTTTGACTCAAACCTTAACGCAATTTATGCAACGACGGGAATTGGAGTTGTAAACTTCCTGATGACGATTGTTGCGGTATTTTTCACGGACAGGCTCGGCAGAAAACCGCTTTTGTACTTCGGTTTGACGGGCGTAATGCTGAGTTTGTTTGCCTTGGGTTCGGCGTTTGCCTTTGAGGGCGTTTTGGGTGCTAATTTGAAATGGGTTGCTGTCGGAAGTTTGGTAACTTATATTATTTGTTTTGCGATGAGCCTCGGACCTATCGGTTGGATTATCGTATCAGAAGTATTTCCGCTCAAGATAAGAGGACTTGCGATGAGCATTTGTACGGTTGCGAACTTCGCCTTCAATTTCTTTGTTGTCGGAAGTTTTCCGATATTAATGCACAGAATTGGCGGGGCGTATACGTTCTGGGGCTTTGCTGCAGTATCGTTCTTGTGCATAGTCTTTGTATACTTCTTTGTACCTGAAACTAAGGGAATTTCCTTAGAGCAAATCGAATCCAACTGGTTGCGTGGCGTAAAACCGAGGGAGTTCTAAAAGTTATACAAGCCCTTCTTTAAGGGCTTTGACGGCAGCTTGAGTTCGGTCGTCTACGACAAGTTTTTGGATAATGTTGCAGACGTGGGCTTTTGCTGTGTGCTCAGAAATCGTCAACTCTTGTGCAATTTCGCTGTTGGATTTTCCGTCCACGACGAGTTTTAGAACTTCATATTCTCTTTGGGTAAGATTTGCGTGCTGTTCCTTGAACATTGCTCTGGACATTTGGCGTGGCGGAATTACACCGCAATTTTTGTCACGTAATATCGGTACAACCTGCGGATCAAGCCACATAGCTCCCTCTTTTACCGTTCGGATAATCATTTTGAGAATTTCTATATTTATATCCTTCATCACATAAGCACAAGCACCGGCTAACAATGAGTCCATAACTTCTTGTTCCGAAATATGTGAGGTAAGCATAATTATTTTTGCGTTGCCGTTTCCTTCAATAATCCTTTTTGCTGCCTCAATTCCGCTTATATCGGGTAATCCTATATCCATCAAAACTACATCGGGGTGCGAAATTTTGTAATTTTCAACAGACTCTTTTCCGCTCTGTGCTTCCGAAATTACCTCAAGATCTTTATGCTCTTCAAACAGAGATTTCAGCCCGACACGCATCAGCTTGTGGTCTTCTACCAAAAGAATTCTAACAGGTGTAATTGGCATAATTTCCTCCCTCATCTTTTTATGGTTTGTCTATTTTATTTATAAACTTTGAAATTTTCTTTTTAATCGTCTTTTTGCACAAAGTTGTCGGCAATATTAAAACCTTGTGAATTTGTATTATAAAAATAAAGAATTTATTAAAATAGTGAATTTTGTGGCAAAATTTATTATTTTGGATTATTATATACGTTGACAGATTACGCTAGAACAAACTATAAGGTTTATAAATTATGAAATACTCCAAATATTCAACAATCATTGTGGGCAGTGGTATTGCGGGACTTTATGCCGCATTAAAAATTGAACAGCAGGCAAAACTTCCTGACGGAATCATGCTTATTACAAAATCGAAATTGGGCGAAAGCAACAGCAAATACGCACAAGGTGGCATGGTTGCAGTGTTGAAAGAGAACAAGTGCGACAGCACGGAATCTCATATTAGTGATACAATCAAGGCTGGTGCGGGCTTGAGCGAATTTAACACGGTTAAATTCATTTCAGAAAATTCTGACAAAGTTGTGAAGGATTTGTTGAATTTCGGGGTAGAGTTTGACAGAGATAAGGACGGAAACCTTTGTTTTACAAAAGAAGCAGCACACAGCGTAAGAAGAATTCTTCACTCCGGCGGTGATGCGACAGGTAAAATGATTGAGAAATCTCTCGTTGAACAGGTTCAAAATAATAACAATATTGATGTTTACGAGGAAGGAACCGTTGTGGAACTTCTTATAAATTCAAACGGAGAATGCCGAGGTGTATTGGTGTTCAACAATATGACAGGCGAATACGAAACTGTTTATTCCCCTGCGGTAATCCTTGCAACAGGCGGTATCGGGCAACTTTACAAGTATACTACAAATCCGGAAGGAGCAACAGGTGACGGGCTTGCGATTGCGTACAATGCAGGTGCGGTTATGCAGGATATGGAATTTGTTCAATTCCACCCAACCGCTTTGGCGTTTGATGATGATGTAAACAGATTTTTGATATCAGAGGCTGTTCGTGGAGAAGGTGCAAAACTTGTAGATGCTGACGGAATGGAGTTTATGGCAAAATACGACGAGCGAAAAGAACTTGCACCGAGAGATATTGTGACCCGTGCAAATTATAACGAAATGATGAGAAACCACCTCGCAAATGTGTATCTCAATGCCTCTTGTATTGACAAGGCTAAACTTGCGGAACGTTTCCCGACAATTTCTAAAAAATGTCTTGAACACGGAATTGATATTTCAAAAGATTTTATCCCTGTAGCTCCGGCGGCTCACTACTTTATGGGTGGAATTAGAACGGATGTTGAGGGAAGAACTTCTATTAACGGACTTTTCGCAATAGGTGAGGTTTCAAGTACAGGTCTTCACGGCGGAAACAGGCTCGCAAGCAATTCTCTTTTGGAATGTGTTGTTTGTGCTTATGAAGTTGCAGACTTTTTAAAAACTCAAAACCTCGACGCACCAAAAAGTATTGACGCTAATATCAAATCAATTATTGACCAATATTCTGAAGAAGACGAGGATGTCGAACCGATTGATACAGATGTATTTAAGGCTGAATTGAAAGATATTATGTGGAATTATTGCGGAATATTGAGAGATGAAAAGTCTTTGATGACGGCATTGGAAAAACTCGACGAATTAAAATCAAAATTCCCGAGAACTCGCAAATGTCAAACAAAAGCGGAATATGAATTTAAAAATATGTTGACGGTTGCAAGAATGATAGTTGTGTCAGCTCTCGGCAGAAAAGAATCCAGAGGTGCTCATTACAGATTGGATTACCTCAAAACAAGCGAGGAATGCACGCACAGCCACATTACAAAAAAAGAAGGAGAACCTGAATTTGTTAAGTAATTTTTATATTGAAGAACACGTAAAAAGAGCCTTGGCGGAGGATATCGGCTTTGGCGATATTACGACGGAAAATCTTGCAGAAGACACCGATATTTTGACAGCAGAACTCAATACGAGAAGTGACGGTGTCCTTTGCGGTTGCGAAGTATTTAAGACAGTTTTCAGAATTTTGTCATCTGATGTTGAAATTAAATTTTACTTTAAAGACGGAGACGAAATTAAAAAAGGCGATAAGATTGCGGATTTGAAAGGGCCTGCTAAGTATTTGCTTATGGGTGAACGTGTTGCTTTGAATTATGCACAGAGAATGAGCGGAATTGCAACAGAAACAAGAAAATACCAAAACGCAATCGGTTCTAATAAGGCAAAAATTGTTGACACAAGAAAAACGACCCCTTGTTTCAGACCTTTTGAAAAATATGCGGTGTTTACGGGTTGCGGACACATGCACAGATTTAACCTTTCTGATTGTGCAATGATAAAAGACAACCACATAAGGCTTGCAGGAAGCATTACAAACGCGGTCACAAAATTACGTGATAAAATTTCTTTTACACATAAAATAGAAGTCGAATGCGATACGTTTGAACAGGTAAAAGAAGCCGTTGCTGCAGGTGCAGACATAATTATGCTTGATAACATGAACTGTGACACAATGAAAATGGCATGCGAATATATTAATCACCGTGCGATTGTTGAGGCGAGCGGAAACGTAAATCTCTCAACTGTTTCGACTATTGCGGAATGCGGTGTCGATATAATTTCGTCAAGTGCAATCGTTGCGAAAGCTCCGACTTTGGACTTGGGATTGGATATGTAATTTATATATAAAGTGTAGGTCGGACACCAAATGTTAAGCACTCGAAAAATCTTTTTTTTTCGGGTGCTTGTTGCTTTTTCAACATGTTTAAAAAATTAATTGTAAAGTTTCTTAAATTTGATAGCAAAAAAAATTTTGCTTTGTTTTAGAATAAGTGTAGAAGACATTAATTTAATTGGTGGGACATGAAAATTAATTCAATAAAAAATGATTTTACCCTAAAGCCCGGTATACAGGAGGCTTATCGTAACTCGCAGCACGACGTGAAAGCGAAAGGTGCGGGATTGTGTGAAAAAAATAATAGAGGATATAATGTAGCGTTTAACGGCAGTTTACCAGGAGAATTGAGTGGGGCTGCCGTTAACGTTTCTAAGTCTTTCGGAATGAAATCTTTGGATTGGCTCTTAGAGTTTGTAAAAGATCATAACGTTTCCGGAAGTGCCCTAATGGCTTTGTTTTTAGCTGGAGCACTAAGACCTGCAACGATTATGGCTCTACCTGGGAAAGATGATAAGGATGATAAGATTTACGCTTCGGGTCACTCGATGGCATCGGGTGTAATCGGATTTTTGGCATCTGTTATTGCCACAACTCCTTGGGATAACGGCGTTAACAAGATTAAAGATAACTACAGAAACCATTACAATACGGTTTTAGACAACCTTAAAAATGGCACAACGAATGAGCCTGAGCCGATTAAGTTCAAGTTCAACCTGTTTGAGAAAAAATATGAAAAATTGGTAGAATTGCAAAAGAAAGCGATTAAAGACCCTGCACTAAAAAGAGAATGCAAAAACTATATCAACGCTCTTGAAATTGAAATGAAAAACCTTTCAGACTGGGCAATCGCAATTCCTCGTTCAATGTTGACAATCGCACTTATTCCGCCGATTTTGAAATACGTTTTCGGGCTAGAAAAGAAAAAGGCAGGCGACAAAAAAGAAACAACCCCTGCTCAAACTCAACAACAGCAGGCAGATGATACTAAACAAAAAGTTGAAACAGCAATATCAAAATTACCTAATGCGTTCAGCGATTTCAAAGGAGGTAAACAATAATGCAAGTTACATTAAATACGATATCTCCTAAGTATAACAATTATCAAACGGCAAACAACAGACCAAAGCAACAACCTGCATTTAGCGGATTGAGCGACAAAGCTGGGGATGTTTGTGCAAAACACCTTATTCCGAAAGTTTTTGACAACAAGGTTATAGACAAACTTACCGACAAAGTAAAAAATAGTGACAACCTTTTCAAACACTTTTTGGCAGTTGGTTCTGCTATTACAAGCGGTATGTATATGTACAAAACCGTTACAAACGACAAGTTGGATAAAGACAGAAAAAATACCCTAGCCGTAAACCAATTCTTGACCTTTATTTTGTCAACTGCGGGTGCTTATGCACTTGACGGTTACTTGGGTGACTGGTGGCAGAAACAAACAGCAAAATATGCCGCAAAATCTCTTGAAGATCCGACTATTCATACTGATTTTTTGAAGGAATTTAAGGCAATAAAAGAAGAAGCTAAAAAGATTAAGGCTTTCAACAAAACAGCATCGATGGCTGACAAAAAAGATGTTCCTTCTCTAAAAGCCGAAAAATTTATCAAGGAACGTCTTGGAAAATATATTGTAGATAAAAATGAAAAAGCTCTCTTTATGAAACGAATTTCAGGCATGGGCTATTTGAAATCAATGCTAGTGTTCTCGCTCGTTTACAGATACATCGTTCCGGTTATGGTTACAAAACCGGCAAACAAACTTTGTAATATGTATCTTGCCCATAAAGAAAGTAAAAAGGAACAAAAAGTAGCTCAAAAAGCATAAATGTCCACCAATATAAAGAAAGCACCGGCGAAGGAATTTGTCGGTGCTTTTTCTTTTAGAAATTATTAACATTTTTCAAAAACTTGTCAAAATCACGCATTTGTAGTATATTCACCATAGGGGTAACCGTGGAAGATAGAGAAAAATTGGATTTAGAAGCTATAGCAAAAGAATGCAATTTGTATGGAGAAGGCGACAATTACGAACCTTCCAAAACTGTTGCGTCGATAAATTCGCTTGATGAAAGATTTGAGCGAGAAAATTTGGTGCTTATTTACGATTATTTCTTGACAAAATGCAAAAAACCAGAGGTTTTGATGTCGATAATTCAATGCTCGGACAGATTGAGGGATAAGTCCTCCCTTAGTCCGCTTTTGGATATTTTGTTGTGGAAAACCGACGACGAAACTTTAGAAAAAGATGATTTTATAAATGTCCGAGTTATGGCTGCAAAAGCGATAGCCAACCTGAAAGATACATCCGCCGTAACTCCGCTTTTGTATTGTCTTAATAACAAAGATGAAAATTACAAAGTTAGATTTGCATGTGCGGATGCCCTCGGCAAAATCGGTGACAGGTTTGCGGTTACCCCGCTTATTGATGTTGTAAAAGACGAAGATGAAAAATCTGTTTATTTGAGAGAATCTGCAGCTTCCGCTCTCGGCATGCTCGGAGATATGCGTGCTATTGATCCGCTTGTGAGTATTTTAGAGGCTAAACAAGGGATTTTAGACAAATTTACATTTTTAAAAGAACGTGTAATAGAGGCTCTCGGCAAGCTTCGCTTGGATAAAAACGAACGAGTATTCAATGCCTTAAAAAGTTCTTTAATGGATGAATCCTCACAAATTAGAATTAATGCGATTGAGGCACTTATGGATTCTGATTATCCGGAGGCTTACGATGCCATAAAGGGGTGTCTTTGCGATCCGAACGACGAAGTAAAGAAAAATGCCCTGATTGCACTTTACAATATGGTCGGCAGAAAAATTTTGGATGAAGTTATAAAAGAGCCGATTTACAGTGATGCTTTGAAGGTCGAAGCGGTTTCGCTTATTGAGGAATACGAAACTGACGACGAAGAAGATGAAATTACGGAAAGGGTTCGCAGGGAATTCGATGAGTAGCGGAATAATTCTTTTGTCTGGAGGCTTGGACTCTCTTGTCAGCCTTGGGATTGTCAGAGATAAATATACAATGATGATGGCGTTGACTTTTGATTACGGTCAAAAGTCCGCAGAGGAAGAAATTAAGACCTCCAAAAAGATTTGTGATTTTTATGGGATTGAACACGAGGTCTTGAAGTTGGATTGGCTCAAAAAAATTACGCACACCTCGCTTGTGAATGATGACAAAGTTCCGGAGAATATCACTGATTTTAATGAATCTATGAAGGCTGTTTGGGTTCCGAACAGAAACGGGCTGTTTTTGAATATTGCCGCAAGCTACTGTGATTCTTTTGAGTTTGACGATATTATTATCGGTGCAAATAAAGAGGAAGCCGAAACGTTTTCGGACAATACAAAAGAATTTATAAAAAGGGTTAATGCTGAGTTTGAATATTCTACACTTGCAAAGCCAAAAGTTAAAGCACCATTGATTGATTTGACAAAAAATGATATAGTAAAAGCCGCACTTGAAAAGAAAATTCCGTTGGATTTGGTAAGAAGTTGTTACAATTCGGGGGAAAAACATTGCGGAAAATGCGAATCTTGCATAAGATTAAAAAATGCTTTGCTTGCAAACGGTGACAAATACTTTATTAATCTGCTTTTTTAAGTTATAATAAGGATTATGATGAAAACAAAATTAATTGAAGAAAATATTAAATACGAAGGCTGGCAGCTTTCACCGCACTGGATTTATAAAAATTTTAAAATTCAGGGCGATGCGACCGTTGCTTTTATAGGCGAATGCGAAGTGAAATTAACCGAAATGGTTGATATTGAGGACGTTATCAATAACGAACCGATTTATAGCAAAAACATGTTGAGTTTTATCTCGGAACAGTTCAACGTCGGGCTTGTTGAAGGTGTTTTCAGACAAAGACTGCTTATTTGCATTATAAAAGAAGCCCTCGAAAAAAGAGGGTTTAAAGTTCGCAGAAACGGTGATGACCTATTTGTTAACAACAAAAAATTAACCGTTTCTATTGCAACAAAATCGTTGACGTCAATTCTTATCCACACCGGAATAAATATTGATTCTACTGGTGCCCCGATTGCGGCATGCGGGCTTTCAAACGATTTAGGAATTACGGACATCGAAGGGTTTGCGAAAGAAGTTTTGACTAATTATTCGGAAGAAATTAATGATATAATAATGGCAAGTACAAAAGTCAGAGGAGTGTAATTTATGATGAATGATGACGAATCCCTACAAGAACAGCAGAGAACCTCTCATATAAGTTATAAAGATTACAAAAAAATGCTCTACAAAAACAAAAAGCAGGGGTTGAAACTTTTCCTCTGGGCTTTTTTTGTTTTGCTTTTAATATTTTTGGGCATGGCAAAAATGATGTCGCCTGATGTTGATATTACTCTAGGCGAGGACGAAAACCAACAGGTTGAAGATAACGTTTCAAAAGGCGAAGTCGACGGTAGATTGAAAGATTTGCAAGAAGAAGACGACACATCTGCAATCGGTTCTGATTCGCTTTCTGTTGAAGATGGAGAAAGGGTTTCTATTCCAAAAACGAACAGACCTGAAGATGTAGAAAACAGATTGCCTGAAGAAACTCTCGGACAAAAGGCTATAACCGATGTCGTTGGCGGAACTTCTGCTCAAAAAACGCAAACTCAACCGCAACAGGTTCAACATCAGGTTACGCATTCAGCGACATCTGCCCCTACACCCGTTCAAAGAACAACTGTTGCAAGAGTAATTGTCGGAAATTACCCTACACCTGAACAAGCAGAAGTTGCGAAAAGTATTTTGCAAGAAGCAGGGCTCGGAGTAACTCCGTTTGTCAGAAAATTGAATGGAGCATACACATTGCAGGTTGCAACTTACGGCTCAAAAGAAAAAGCTATGAGTGTTGCAGAAAGCCTTTTAAATCAGAATTTCCCTGCAAAAGTTGTTGTCGAATATAAATAGAAAACGGTTTGCACGGGGGATTTCTTTGTGTTAATCTTGTTGTATAAGGAGAAGCTATGGAAAGTTTAAGAGATAAATATGAAGTTGTTATTGGTTTGGAAGTTCACGCACAGTTGAAAACCAAATCAAAAATATTTGCCCCTGACGGCACGGAATTCGGTAAAGAACCGAATACTGAAACTTGCCCTATTACATTGGGAATGCCAGGAGTTTTACCGGTACTAAACAAAGAATGTGTTAACATGGGTATCAAAACGGGGCTTGCACTAAATTGCGAAATTCCGTCAAGATGCAAATTTGACAGAAAACAATATTTCTATCCGGATTTGCCAAAGGGATATCAAATTTCCCAATACGATGAACCGATTTGTGTAAACGGTTACATCGACATCAAAGGTAAAAGAATAGGTATTACAAGAGCTCACTTGGAAGAAGATGCGGGCAAACTTGTTCACGCAGGGTCAGCCGGCGGAATTGCCGGTTCAAGCTATTCGCTTGTTGACTTGAACAGAGCAGGAACTCCGCTTTTGGAAATTGTTTCAGAACCTGACATGAGAAGTTCTGATGAAGCAAGAGCTTATATGGAAGAATTAAGAAACATCGTCAGATACATCGGAGTTTGCGACGGCAACCTCGAAGAAGGTTCTATGAGATGTGACGCAAACATTTCTATCATGCCGAAAGGTTCAAAAGAATTCGGTACTCGTGCTGAAATCAAAAACGTAAACAGTTTTTCTGCACTTCAAAGAGCTATCGAATACGAAATCGACAGGCAAATCGAAATCGTTGAAGAAGGTGGCGAAGTCGTTCAGGAAACTCGTCTTTGGGATGACAACTCTCGTGAAACAAAATCAATGAGAGGAAAAGAAGATGCACACGATTACAGATATTTCCCTGAACCTGATTTGATGCCGTTAGAAATTTCAAGAGAATGGGTTGACGAAATCAGAACAAGCTTGCCGGAACTACCTGAAGCTAAACGTCAAAGATATATGAGCTTGGGCTTGAGCGAATACGATGCAAGTGTAATTGTTGAACAAATGGGACTTGCACTGTTCTTTGACAAAGTTCTTGAACTCGGTGCAACTCCAAAAATCGCGGTTAACTTCATTATGGGCGAAATCGCTGCATACTTGAAAGAAGAACATATCGAAATTTCTGATACAAAATTGACACCTGAAAATCTCGCTGAATTAATCAGTTTGATTGAAAAGAAAACAATTTCAAATAATATCGGAAAACAAATTATTATTGATATGATGAAAGATGGCACAAAAGCTTCTGAAATCGTCGAAAAACGCGGATTAAGCCAAATCTCGGATGAAGGTGCGATTAAAGAAATTTGCCAAAAAGTTGTCGACTCAAATCCTGACAATGTTGAAAAATACAAGAGCGGGAAAACGCAACTTCTCGGCTTCTTCGTCGGACAGGTAATGAAAGAAACAAAAGGCAGAGCCAATCCGAAAGTCGTAAATGATTTAATGAAAGAAATTTTAGGATAAAATAAAAATTAGTCCTCCCTTATCGGAGGGCTAATTTTTCTAAATACAGGGGAATTGAATGTTATTTAAAAAGCAAACTAAATCAAGCATGGAACAAGAGATTTACGAACAGGCAAAAGTTCTCGACAATCTTTTGAAAACACACGTAAATGACAACAACTACATACTTTTTGATATTCCGACGGATATAAAAAAAGTTGTGCTGGTTGCGAGTGGTTCATCATATCACTGTGCAAGATATGCGGCAGATTTATTCGGAAATATTGCAGATATCGAAGCCCGTGCAATTTATTCCAGTGAATTTTTGCTAAAATCTGTAGTTCCCCATGATAGCGACATTCTTTATGTTTTTATAACCCAATCAGGTGAAACCTCCGATACGAACTCTGCACTTAACAAAGCCAAAGAGTTTGGTATGAGAACTCTTTGCATTACAAACAAAAAAGATTCCACTATTTGGCAAGCCTCAGATTTTCAAATAGATTGCTGTGCCGGAGAAGAAAAAAGTATTGCCGCAACAAAATCTCTCACAACGCAGATGCTTTGCTGTACACTTTTGGTTCTAAAATATGCTACCCACAAGGGTATTGATATAAATCCTTACCTTGAGCAGTTGAAGGGTCTTTCTTCCGCAGTCGAACAAACTTATGGATTGCATGAGGAAATCAAAAAAGTTGCAAAACCGCTTTCAAAATTTAAAAATCTTGTTGTTACAGCCGACGGAATTTCTTATGCGGTAGCAAAAGAAGCTTCTTTAAAAATCAAAGAAACGTCATATATAATTGTTTACTCAAATATTCTTGGAGAATTTATGCACGGACATGTTGCAATTTTAAACAACAATGTAGCACAAATTCACCTTTCTATTGAAGAATTGAGCTATACTGCGATTAAAAATTTAAACAAAATTCAAGAAGATTACAACCCTCCTTTGTGCGTAATCGGCAATAATAATAACAAAGTTAAAGCAGATTACAAACTTAATATTGACTGCGAAAGTGTTATTGTGAAAGCTTTTTGCATCGTTGTAATAGTACAACTGTTAGCACTGGAAATAGCACAATCGCTTCATCGCAATGTAGATAAACCTCACGGTTTAAACAAAGTTGTAAAATAAATGAAGTGAAATGTGAAGGGCTATTTAAATTCATGTCATCTTGAGGAGCGAAGCGACGTGAAGATCGCATCGTCGTTGAATATTGCCTATTATTTCCCTCAACCACAGAGAGAGGGAAATTCAATTCTTTTATTTTCCAAACGCAATAAACATGCCTGCATTATATACGATGAAAGCTACCAACCACGCGATTATGCATTGGGTCAAAACTACCAAAACTGCATAACGTCTGCCGAGTTCGCGTCTTACAGTTGCGATTGCAGCAACGCACGGCGTATATAATAAGCAAAATACCAAGAATACAAATGCTGATAATTTTGTAAATAATGTCGGAAGTAAACTTATATCGCCACCTAACAAAACGCTCAAAGTGCTTACAACACTTTCTTTTGCCATAAATCCTGTTAAAAAGGCTGTAGAAATTCTCCAATCGCAAATACCAAGAGGTTTAAAGACAGGAACAATGAAGTTTCCGAGCAGTGCGAGCATGCTGTCTGCGGAATTTGATACGAGATTTAATCTTGTATCAAAAGTTTGCAAGAACCAAATTATTATAGTTGCCCAAAAGATTATAGTAAAAGCTTTTGTCACAAAATCCTTGGATTTCATATAAATCAATCTGTAAACATTTATCGGGCTTGGCAATCTGTAGTTCGGCAATTCCATTACGAACGGAACAGGCTCGCCTCTGAATACAAAATATTTCATAAAGAAAGCAAAAATTATGCCTGTAATAATTCCAATTAAATAAAGACTCAATATTACAAGAACCTCATTGTCCGCAAAAAATGCCGCAGTAAAAAGTGCGTAAATAGGTAATTTTGCGGAACAACTCATAAACGGAGTCAAAAAAATCGTCATTTTTCTATCTCTTTCGGAAGGCAAAGTCCTTGCAGACATAATCGCAGGAACAGAACACCCGAACCCGATTAACATCGGAACAAAACTTCTACCCGAAAGCCCGATTTTTCTGAGCATTTTGTCCATAACAAAAGCCACACGTGCCATATAACCGCTATCTTCCAAGATAGACAGGAAGAAGAACAATACAACAATAATCGGCAAGAAGCTCAAAACACTACCGACTCCGGCAAAAATACCATCAATAATTAACGAGTGAACAACCGGATTAAGTCCGTAAGCCGTCAATCCGACATCAACAAGAGATGTAATATAGCTGATTATATTCTCCATACAATCAGACAAAAAGCTTCCGACAGGCCCAAATGTAAGATAAAAAATTGTCGCCATAATCAACAAAAACGCAAATATTGCAGTATATTTTCCTGTCAAAAATTTATCCGCATTTGTTGTTATCTTATACCCGATAGTTTCTTTCGGCTTATAAACAAATTTATCGCAAAGGTTTTCAATAAACGTAAACCTCATATCCGCAAGAGCCGCCTCGCTATCTAAATTACGGGCGTTTTCCATTTCTGAAATTATCTTATTACAAGTATCTGCCTCATTTGCATCAAGGTTAAGAGCCTCAAAGACAAGATTATCCCGTTCAACCAATTTTGTCGCAGCAAACCTCAGCGGAATGCCTGCGGCATAAGCATGATCTTCTATCAAGTGGCTTATTGAATGGATACATCTGTGCACAGAACCGTGGATTTTACTGTCCGCATCACAAAAATCAAGGCGGGCAGGGTATTCGCTGTATTTTGCAACATTTATAGCATGCTCGATGAGTTCCTCAACCCCCTCATTTTTCGCTGCGGAAATCGGAATAACAGGAACGCCTAGAGCTTTTTCCAACCCGTTAACATCAATAAACCCGTGGTTTTCATTGACTTCGTCCATCATATTAAGTGCGATTACGAGCGGAACATTCAATTCAATCAACTGTAAAGTTAAGAGCAAATTACGCTCAATGTTTGTCGCATCAACAATGTTGATAATCCCGTCGGGTTTTTCATTCAAGACAAAATTTCTTGTAACAATTTCTTCACTGCTGTAAGGCGACAAAGAATAAATTCCAGGAAGATCAGTAATAGTCGCATTTTTGTGATTTTTTATAATGCCGTCCGTTCTATCAACAGTCACCCCGGGGAAATTTCCGACATGCTGGTGCGAACCTGTAAGTTGGTTGAATAAGGTTGTTTTGCCGGAATTTTGATTTCCTGCAAGAGCAAGTTTTACGGAGGTTTTAGCAGGAGTTTTGCTATCACGTTGGGTTATAAAAGAAGTTTCCCCTATTTGAGAGTGATCCGATTCAACAAAAGGTGCAACAACTTTTTTCTCATTATGAGCTTTATGAATATTACTTATTTTAATTTTTGCGGCATCGGCTTTTCGTAAAGTAAGTGCATAACCTCTAACTTTCAATTCCAACGGATCTCCCATCGGAGCTGTTTTTACCAATGTAACCTCTACCCCAGGAGTCAATCCCATATCAAGAATATGCTTTCTCAAAGCCTTATTTTCGCACTCTATTGAGCGAATTATTGCATCTCTTCCGGTTCTTAATTTATCAAGTGTAATATTCATAGTTACTCTTTTGTTATTTTATTTTCCTTTTGATATGCCCAAGCCGAATGGTTATGGATACTTTCAAATGCTTCACATTCAACCTCAAATTCATTAACAACCGGATGCTCTCTCAATTTCACAACAACATCTCGCAAAACATCCTCAACAAATTTTGGATTATCCCACGCTTTTTCGGTAACATATTTTTCATCTTCACGTTTCAAAAGCGGATAAACAGGGCAAGAAGAACAACCTTCAACAAGGGAAATTAAATCTTCTAACCAAATATGTTTATCCTCATCATAAGAAACTTTTACAGTAATAAACGCTCTTTGATTATGAGCCCCGTTATCGGAAATTTCCTTTGAACAAGGGCAAAGTGTGGTAACAGGAACCTTTACCCCGAGAATAAATTTATAACCGTCATCATCAATTCTACCCTCAAACGAACAATCATAAGCCATTTGAGCAGCGAGCTTTGTGACTGGGGCATATTTTTCAACAAAATATTTAAACTTAAACTGCAACTCTCCGCTTTCAGCACTAAGCCTTTCGATAATCTTTTCAAGGCATCCCTTAATATCCACACCCAAAAGATTTTTTGTCTGCCATTCATTCAAAACTTCAACAAAACGCGACATGTGTGTTCCCTTATAATCCTTCGGCAGGGAAACACTAACTCGTGCCTTTGCACTGACAACCTGATTTGATTGATTTCTTCTCTGAATTATCAGGGGCAAATCAATATGTTTTATACCGACTTTTTGAATATCAACATTTCTTGTATCTTTAAGATTTTGAATATCTTTCATAATTCCTCAAAAATATTATTAAGTTTTGTAAAAAAGTTGCATCAAATTTAGCAATTTTTCATCGCATTCAGACTTTATATAAACATAAAGCTCTCTCTTCTTATTTAAACGGATAGGCCTTGAAAAAGATTAAATCAAGGTCTTTTTTTTTGTTTATTTTCCGCATTTTGATCCGGCATCAAGAAGCTTTCTTATTCTCAAATATCTGTCGAGCTCTTCCCTAAGTCTTGCCAAATCAAGATAGAACGCGTTATTTAAAAGTACGTAGTTATCGTATTTCGGATCAAGAATATACAAAGTTGGGAAGCCTGTAATTTTGACTTTTTCAACTAAATCTTTGTTTTTCGGATCTTCAACATTTAACATAACCACACTGTATTTATTTTTATAAATTGTATTTACCGTTTTATATTTTGGCATAAATCTCAAACAATATCCGCACCAATCAACGTAAAACAAAGCTAAAACAGGTTTTGCATCTTTGTTTTCCAAAGCCTGCTCATAAGAAACTCCGATTTTATAATCCGACGGAGTTTTTTTCTTATTGTTTTCAACTACCGCATTATTCACAGCAAGCGAAATTGCAGATGTTGCAACCACTAATAATAAAACGCTTAATGCTATTATAATCTTTTTCTTCATAATATACTCTCCTCAAAAAAATTATATTACAAATACTCTGAAATTTCCCACGAGTTAATAAAGAAAATATCATTTTTAATAAAACTTAACACATGGCTTGAAAAATTATATAATATAGTATATACTAAGTATATATTAAGTGTTATTTCGTGTTACAGCTTCAATATTAGAGGCAAGCAAACCTTACACAAAAAAGGTTTGTAAATCAAGGAGTTTAAAGATTTATGAGCAAAAATTTACCCGTACAAATGAGAAGAACATCAAAGAATTTTAACAGTCAACAAACAGAAAACGAAAGCATACTCAACGGATATATGAGAGAAATTTCCTCATACCCGACGCTAACTTCCGCAGAAGAAAAAGAATTGGCAAAGCTTGCAAAAAACGGAGATGAACAGGCTAAAGAAAAACTTATTCAGGCAAATTTGCGACTTGTTGTTGCGATTGCCAAAAAAGCCATTCACATGTCAGGAATTCCAATGATTGATTTAATCCAAGAGGGCAATGTCGGCTTAATGGTTGCCGTTGAAAAATTCAACTACAAACTCGGTTATAAATTTGCAACTTATGCCGGCTGGTGGGTAAAACAAGCAATGTTCAAAGCAATTTCTGAACAATCGCACTGCATGAAAATACCTGTATACATACAAGAAACCCTTTCAAAATATTCCAAAATTAAATCAGGAATGGAAAAAGAAAGCAATGCACAAGTGCGAGTTCAAGACGTAGCAAAGAAAATGAACATGGACACAAACAAAATCGAAACCTTTTTATCCGCATATTCAAAATCAATCTCAATCGAGAGTGGTTTGGAAAAAGAAAATGGCAGAGATATGAATTTTGCAGACATATTGGAAGACGAAAAAGCATCAGTTACAAGAGATGTCGAGTTTAAAAATCTTCAAAACGATATTAATATGGTTGTATCAACACTAAAGGAACGAGAACAAGAGATTGTACGCCTCCGCTACGGACTTGGGGACGGTGACAGGATGACGTTGGAGGAAATCGGCAACCTTTACGGTGTAACCAAAGAATGTATCAGGCAAACCGAACTTCGTGCCTTGAAAAAGTTACGCTCATCAAACTTGAGTCAAGAACTTTTGACTGGATATATCGACTAAAAAGGTGTGTGGTTAAATCCTCGTTGAGTGTATATTTTATTTCTTGTGAAGCGGCGGCATTGAAAATGCCGCCTTTTAATTTAGTAGGTGAGTTGTGAAGTGTCTGGTCCGTGAAAAACAATTCCACCCATTGCCACTTTACGCTTTAGCCTGCTCTGTTTGCTCCGGTTGTACTTCGGCTTTTACGAGTTTTGGTTTTGTGAAATAATCACGAACTTTTGAGCCGGCAAAGGCACCGACACCTGCACTCAATGCTGCAAAAATATAACTTGCGGCACCAAACCTGTTAGAAATTACGACTTTTTTATACAATTCAGGGTTGAGCAACTGTTTTGCAAGCTTATTTCCGCGACGAGTTGCCATAAGTTCTTCTGCTACCACTGGAACGAAAGCCAAGGTTGTTAATTTGCCGCAGTTATCTTTGACAAATGTCGTAACTTTATCAAAAACTCCTTTTGGTTCTTCACCTTCCACTTTTTTACGTTTGAACAAACCGACACTTGGAATTGCAAACCCTAAAAGCATTGCCGGAGTTCTCATCTTCTGCATAACTTTCCAGAATTTACTCATATTAGCATTTATCGAGTGACCGATTTCATGAAATGCGGCAGTTCCGAGTTTGTCTATATTTACAATACATTTATTTGCTTTAGGCAAGAAACAAGCGTTACCACCACTCTTTAATGTTTCACCAATCATTGAAGCATATATCTTTCCTAAAGGTGTTTTTTTAACCCATTCAGGCATTTCTGTCAAAAGGGCTTTTTTCAATGCGTAATCTTTAATTGCTACAGGTTTTTCAGCCCAATTTACAGCTCCATTTGCAACCGCACCTTCAGCCAAAGGAGTTTTTTGAATATAATCAAAAATTCTTCTTCTGCCGGATGATTTTGAACCTGATAAGTCAAGCAATTCAACACCTTTATCTTTAACTCCGGAAATCTCTATAGCTTTGTTAATTGCATTTCGCAATTCTACTTTGTCCTTAATCTGACCGTTTGCCTTTTGCATTCCTTTGATTATATGCGGTCCAATAATTTGACCTGAACTATTTATCATACTTGTTGCCGTTGCACCTGCATAAACCGCTCCGGCGGTCTGCCAAAAACTTGGAGTTTTGTATTGAGTTCCGTTGTTAGTTGTAATTGTTGACATATTTCACCTTTACACACTTGAGTACACTTATATTATAGACAAAACACAAACATAAATAATTTTGCCAAAAATATCCAAAGTATTAAGTTATTTTAAGCCTAAAATATTTACAAAACAAAAAAAATAGTTAAAATAAAAGTATGAAGAAAATTTTTGTGATTTTATTTTTTATATTGATGTTTGCGAGTACGGCAACAGCCGACGAATTCGGCACAACTGGCGATTTGTGGGATAATTTTAATTCATCCGCACCTAATCAGTCCGAGCAACAAAAAGCCGTTTCTGACGACAAATTTAACTCTATCGTAGACAAGCTTAAATCTAAACGCAAAAAACAGCCGAAACCGATGAAGGGCGAAAGCATTCAGCAAAGCAACGAAACAGAACAAATCAACCAAACAGTAGAAGAATTGCCTGTCGTATGTATCTCAATTCCACTGAAAGTCAACGAGGACGGAATCTTGCCTGTGGGACACTATCAAGTAAAAGGAGAATTAGTTGAAGGACAGCCGAGATTAAAACTTTATCAAGGACATTTTTTAATGGCGGATTTTCCTGCAACAGAAACAAACGACGATTTTAACGAGCCTGAAATAAATTTTGTAAAACTTACGGATTACAAAGATAACCAACTGAGAATTATATTTGGCTCAGTAGATTTTAATGCTTTTGCGGTGGTAGAAGCCGCAGAATAGTTTTATAAAAAGAATTTATATGCCCCAAAACATGAATGCAGTCATAAAACAAAATGAAATCCCGCTAATAACGAACCAACCGTGGATTACAGGGTGTTGATCATTCCAAATTTCTTTTATTGCCATTGCGGTATTTTCAATTACTTGCATATAAGCTCTCCAAAAACATCTATTACATTATCTATTTTCTACATTCATCAAAAAAACACATCACCTAATCAGTTGATTATTATCATCCTTTTGGGTATTATACAGTTATGAAAAATGTAGAACTTTTGATGCCGGCGGGCAATTTGGAAAAACTTGAATACGCAATTCGCTACGGTGCAAATGCCGTATACTTAGGTGTTGTAGACTTTAGCCTTCGAGCAATGAGAAAAGGGGAACTTATCACCCTTGAAAATCTAAAAGATGCGGTAAATCTTGCTCATTCTCTCGGGGCGAAAGCTTATGTAACCTTAAATATTTTTGCTTTCAACAACGACATAAAACAGTTGGAAAGTTGTATTGACAGATTTCAGGACGCAAACCCTGATGCCATAATTTTGAGTGATTTCGGAGTGTTCAACCTTGTCAGAAAACACATGCCAAACACCCCGATACATATCAGCACACAAACAAACACTCTCAACTACGAAAGTGTTAAATTTTGGCGAGATTTAGGGGCAAGCCGAGTTATTTTGGCTCGTGAGCTTCCGATAAAAGATATTGCTGAAATCAGAAAAAATGTTCCTGATGTGGAGCTGGAAAGCTTTATCCACGGAGCACAATGTGTGTCGTTCTCGGGAAGATGTCTTTTGAGTGACTATTTCACAAACGGCGAAAGAAAAGCCAATCACGGGAATTGCTCACAACCTTGCCGTTGGAGCTACAAATTAGTTGAAGAAACCCGTCCGGGGCAATATTACGAAATCCACCAAGATGAAAGGGGCTCTCACATCCTCAGTCCGAAAGACTTATGCCTTGTGGAACACTTGTCAGAACTGATTGATGCGGGTGTTGATTCCCTTAAAGTTGAGGGCAGAACAAAAAGCCTCTACTACGTTTCAGCTGTTGCAAAAACATACAGACAAGCTATTGATGAATGCTTAAAAAATCCGTCAGCGGACTTGCACAAATATTTTATAGAACTCAAAAAAGTCGGAAACCGTGGCTATACTACGGGTTTTGCACTCGGTGAAAACAAGCCTGACAGCTACAGTTATGATATCTCAAAAGGGCTTGCTGGGGCAGATTTTTTGTTTGAGTTCAAAGGGGTAGAAAAAGACGGAACATATCTCGTCAAGGTTAAAAACAAAGTGCTTTTGAACGACGAAGTTGAAATCATCACCCCAACAGAACAATTCACGACAAAAGTCGTAGAAATCAAGACAGAAGAAGGTGAAACCCTCGATTTAGGAAATACAAATGCAGATATTTACGTAAAATTGGAACAAGCTCCGATTGATTACAAATACGCACTGGCAAGAACAGTAGGAGTAAAAGAATATGTTTCTTAAACCTGATTATAATTTAAAAAACATCTACGAAATCAATCTTGAAGAATTGAAATCCCGTGGAATAAAAAACATTCTATTCGATTTGGATAGCACACTTATGCAATCAAAAACCGCAAACTACACTCAAAAAACACTCGAGTGGTTGAGTGAAGTTCGAAGAGATTTCTTTATTGCAGTATTATCGAATAACCACAACGATAAATATATTGCAAAAGTTAAACAAGTCACGGATTTTCCGATGATTTTTTATGCAAAAAAGCCAGATACAAGAAAAGCAAGTGAATTTTTAAAAGAACACAACTTAAAGACTTCCGAAACCGCAATCGTCGGGGACAGACCGCTTTCGGACATTTGGTGCGGTAAACGTTTAGGATGTTTGACGATACTTGTCGATTCAATTTCTGCCGATGTTGAAAAGCCTATCGTAAGATTGGCTAGAAGGCTCGAACGTTTAGCGATAAAAAAATAAAATCTATATACAAGGAGAAAATCTATAATGAAAATCAACGAAAATTATGCAAATCTTGAACAAAGCTATCTTTTTTCAACCATAGCAAAGAAAGTTAACGAATACGCAGCTCAAAACCCCGATAAAAAGGTTATCAAACTTGGTATCGGAGATGTTACATTACCGTTGTGCAAAGCTGTTACGGAGGCATTGCATAAAGCCGTTGATGAAATGGGAGTTCAGGCAACTTTTAGAGGATACGGGCCTGAACAAGGTTATGATTTTTTAAGAAAAGCCGTTCAAAAATATTACGCAAAACGCAACGTGGAATTAGAACTCGACGAAATTTTCATTTCAGATGGAGCAAAAAGTGACTTGGGCAATATTTTGGACTTGTTTAGCAAAGATAATACAGTTCTTGTTCCAGACCCTGTTTATCCTGTATATGTAGATACGAATGTAATGGCAGGCAGAAAAGTCGTTTACGTGGACGCAAACGGAGAAAACGAATTTTTGCCGTTGCCTGACAAAAACGTACAAGCTGATATTATTTATATCTGTTCGCCGAACAACCCGACTGGTGCGGCTTATAATAAAGAACAGTTGCAGACATGGGTGGATTACGCTAAATCAATGAACGCAATTATATTATTTGATGCAGCTTATGAATGCTTTGTATCAGATGAAAATTTGCCGAGAAGTATTTTTGAAATAGAAGGTGCAAAGGATTGTGCGATAGAATTTTGTTCATTATCAAAAACCGCAGGATTTACGGGAACACGTTGCGGTTACACGGTTGTACCGAAAGCTCTCGGAGCATTGAATAAAATGTGGGTCAGACGACAAACCACAAAATTCAACGGTGTGCCATATATTGTGCAACGAGGAGCAGAGGCAGTTTTCTCCGAAGAGGGGCAAAAAGAAATTAGAGAAAATATCAATTATTATAAAGAAAATGCAAAAGTGATTTCTGACACGTTAAAATCGTATGGAATTTGGCATGTTGGCGGAAAACATTCACCGTATATTTGGTTGAAATGTCCGAATGATATGGATTCTTGGACGTTTTTTGATTACTTGTTGGAAAATGCACAAGTTGTCGGAACTCCGGGGGCAGGCTTTGGCAAGAACGGCGACGGCTACTTCCGCTTAACCTCATTTGGATCAAAAGAAAACACAGCAGAAGCAATGAAAAGATTTAAAAAACTGTTTGGATAAATTATAATACTGGCATTTGTAAACAATTCTTAACAAACCGCAAAAACCATTAAAGTTTTCCACACACTATGCCGATAACATACACATAGTAAAA